>Ga0208279_1000084_pt1 | contig 87047 bp, 60 predicted proteins | sample AntAceMetag02UKM_FD_184766 | JGI IMG/M metagenome (GOLD analysis project Ga0208279, IMG submission 184766) | Saline lake microbial communities from Ace Lake, Antarctica - Antarctic Ace Lake Metagenome 02UKM (SPAdes) (version 2) | ecosystem: Environmental > Aquatic > Non-marine Saline and... | reverse complement strand
CGTAGAGCTTCTTATCACCGTTGGCATAGGTTATGGCCACGTGGGTCCACTCGCCCAGGTTCACAGCGGGGCCCGCCAGGTTGTCCCACCCAGGACCGGTCCAGAACTGCCAAGTGTTGCCCGGCTCAACATAAATGATGTACCCCCTCTGGGGACTGTCGTCGCGTGAGGTGATCGGCGACCGATGGCCGCTCCCGCCCGGGTCCACATTGGCCCAGACACTCGCGCTAAACTCATCCTCGGGGTTGAGTTGGGCGCTTTGGGGGATGTCCACCTTGTCCGGCGTACCGGCAAATTGCAAGCCCCCCCCGTAGAGGCCGGCCACCCACTGGGGATTCCCTATCAGCTCGCCGTCGTGACCGTTTCCGGTACTATCGACCGCAGTGGTCCCGGAACCGTCATCGAGTTTCCAGTGGCCGACGAGATCGGCCGAAGCGGTGCCGACCAGAGCCAGCACCAAGATACATGAAACCAAGTAAGTCAGTCTTCTACACATCTCAATCCTCCTGTAAGCACGCTCTCGAAATTGCACTTCCACTTGACGCCAAGACTCTCACGGGCTAACAACGCACATTCCCATCGCACCGACAGCACCCATGCGCGCGGTGTAACGACGCAAATCGGTTGTTTTGCGTGAGTTTGCAACAGAATTGCCAGGCTACCTCCTTCCTGTAGACAGCCGCTCCTCTCTCGGTGTAGACGCACCGAGCCATGCCTGCAACGGGACCTTCCACCATGTGCTGTCCGCGTTGCCCACCAGCACAGATAGTCGTCCTTAGAAACGACGATCGCAGGCACCCATGCTTAATTTATACCAAATACCGAATAGGCACTCAAGAGAAATCTCGCCGTCGGAGAATGGCGTAGTCGCAGGGTGTGAAGGAACACGAGAGACTAGACGGAATCGGAGGGAGTCAGACGACAATCTCCAGCCGCTTCGCCAAGCAGATCGGCTCCCGCGAATCATCTTTACCACCATCGTTGCAGACAGAGGGGCCTGTATCCCTCATTCTTGGACACAGGCCCCAAGTTGATGCTCAGACTGCACTGAAACTCGTCAGATTCCCGCCTACGGGGCCGAACCGATGAGTTCCACCTCCGCGATCTGCATGAGCGTTTCGCTCTCGCTGCGAAGGGTCGGGAACACAATCTGATAGTGCGTGTACGCAACGTCGTTATCGAACATGATCGGGGTCTCGTTCTTCGTAAAGCGCGGCCAATCAGCCGTGCCCGCGAAATCGACGACATCGCCCGCGGCGATCAGCGTATACAGCCCATCGATACTCGCATTCGACCCGGACAGCTCGAACACAATCGGGTCCCGGGCCGGCGTGTCATTGGCCGTGGTGAGGGTCAATCCGGTGATAATCGTGGCACCCATCGCTGGCGTGATCTGCAAGCCGGTGGTTTCGGCGCCGCCCTTGCGATGCAGATACTTCGTGGCGGTGTCGTCATCGATCGCCAGATCCGGCGACTCGGAATCAGGCCAATCACCATCGTTCGGGAAACCCTGTACAATATCACCTGCTGCGGTGACATCGGGGGCTTTGTGATAGTCGAGGACCTCGGGATACAACCTGACGTCGTCGATATACACGACACCGCTGGCCCCGGCCCCTTCGACGCCGATGATCAGCGAAGTGACATCGCTCACATTGCCGGCCGTAGACAGATCGATACTCCAGAGATTCCACGTCGCCTTAGTGAGGTTGACGGCGCTGCCGTCGTAAGGAATCTTGGCGCCATTGATCTTGACGTACAGTTGGCCACCGGTGTTGGCCGCAGCACCGTGGAACGAGAGCACCAGGCTCTGAACGCCGCTGGCTGACCAATCCTGAGCCAGGGTCAACTCCGCCTCGGACATTGAGGTCCCCGCGTTGTCATAGAACAGCGGCATGGCCTGTTTGCCGCTTCTGACAGTGGTTTGCTCGGCGAACGGCGCTTCGAGGTGACCGACCGTCGAACCGTTGTCATTCGCCTCGTAGCCGTCGATCCAGGCCAGGAAGATGGCCTCGCCCGCGTCGATGTCGTCGGTGTAGCTCTCGAAATCATCGACGACGATATAGGCCTCCGTGGAGAAGCTCCAGGTCGCACCGGCCCAGGTGCTGATCGCCTCGGCGTCGTTGACCTCGTCGATCCGCCAGTAATAGGTCATCGCCAGGTCCAGAGCGCCGGGATCGACGGTGGTTGCACTGGTCGTGTCGATCAGTTCCAGGGCGTCGGGGTCGGCGCCCAGATAGGCCTCGTGCGAGACCGCTTCGCGGCCGGCCCGCCAACTCAGATCGGCGTCCGCCGCGACATCCACAGCGCCATCCTCCGGCTGGGGCTCGCGGCCCTGGACCGGGATATGCAGGAAGCGCACTTCGCTGAGACCATACTGAGGGACAGGAAGCGTTCCCCAGCCGCTGTTGACGGTGAGCTTGACGTACTGGACCGCGATACCGCCGAAATCAACGATCGTGTTGGCCGTGTAAGTTGCTTGCGCCGTGGCCTGGTTGAACACCACGTCACCCAGAACCGTCCAGTCTTCGCCGTTCTCGGAGTATTCGATCGTGACATCCTTGAGTCCGAAGCCGAGCATTAGCTCGAACTGCACGTTGTAGTTCCAGATCAGCATTTCGTGCAGCTTGTAGACACCGTCGAACGCAAACTCGATAGACGCCATCTCGCCGGCCGGACTGATCTGCCACATGTCGAAGCTCTCGGTCGAGTGCTCATCGTTCTCATTCAGACCGGAACCATTGACCATATTCTCCGGGCCGGCGCCGGGCAGCGGGTCAACATCACTGGTCGCCGTGACATTGGCGATCGGATAAGCCAGCGGCTCAACCGTGAAGCTCCAGGTCTCGCCCTTGAAGATCGTGTTGTCGGGCGCGCTGTTGACTTCATCCACACGCCAGTAATAGGTCTGGCCATACTCGAAGACGCCCTCGGGATCGTAGCTCAGAACCGTCTGACTCTGGCTGAGCAGCACGCCCATCGAATTGTTCCGACTGGCGTCATTGACATCGTCGAACGCGGTGCCGAAATACACGTCATGCGTCGCAGCGAACTCGCCGGCTTCCCAGCCGAGCACCACATCACGCGGCACATCGGTGCTGGCATCCTCAGGGACGGGGTCGCAAGCCAATTCCTTCGCGCCAACACCTTCCATCAGTTTATTAACTTCATCCTGAGTGAGAGCATGGTCAAAGAGTGCAACATCGTCGATGAAACCATCCCAATAGGCGGGCACGCCACCATCGGGGGCGGGGCTACTAAGATTCCCATTGGGTTTACAACCTATTCCGAGCAACGGTAGGGTTTGCTTTGCCGTGCCGTCGTACGCAACGCGAGCAAGCTCGATACCGTTACGGTACAGTATCACATCTGCACCGTCTGCTACAAAGGCGCAATGCTGCCACTCCTCCAGTGGGAATGCCTCGCTGTCAGAAGTATTTACGGTTCCGCCGTCGCTCAGGCCATAGTGTACTGTAAGCAAACCGCTTGGATTCTGTCCGAAATGAAGCTGACCGGTTTCATTTGCCCAGTTCGTGACCAAATTGGACCAGCCCGGCCTGCTTCTGGCGTAAGCCCAGACCCCAACCGTGATGATGCCGTCGGTAGGCTCGAAATCCGGCACAATAACGTAGTCTTGACCCGTGAAATCAAGCGTTCCACCCAGCTTGCCCCCGTCGGGTATCCAGTTCCCTTCCGCCCCAGCAGAGACGATGCCGCCCCAGCCACTGGGGGAGCTGTCGTAGGCCACTGCTCCGGACTCCTCATCGAGCTTCCAGTGACCGACGAGATCGGCCGAAGCACTGCCGACCACCGCCAGCACGATGAAACAAGAAACCAAGTAAGTCAGCTTTCTACACATCTCAATCCTCCTGCAAGCACGCTCTTGAAATTGTATTTCTACCGACGCCAGGATTGTCACGAGCCGACCGCGCAGATTCTTTTCACACCGAGAGTATCCGGGCGCTCCGTGCAGCAATGCACATCGGCCGTTTCTATGTGAGATCGTAACAGAATTGCCAGGCTACCTCCTTCCTGTAGACAGCCGCTCCTCTCTCGGTGTAGACGCACCGAGCCATGCCTGCAACGGGACCCTCCACCACGTGCTGTCCGCTTCCCACCAGCACAGGTAGTCGTCCTTAGAAACGACGATCACAGGCACCCATGCTTAGTTTATACCAAATGCCAAACGGGCGTTCAAAGGAAATCTCGTCGCCGAAAGGGGCGCACCGGCATGCCCACAGACCTCCTGCAGACCGCTAAGCCCCCCCGTGCGATCACCCAGGAGCGGCGTCAGAGGGAGGAAGGCTTCGGGTCAGTTCTCCGGCTTCAAGGACCATTTCGTCGAGAGTCGCTTGCCACTGGGGCACAGACAGGTAACTTCGAGAATATAGGTCTTGTTTTTCGACGCTCCGGTGGCGAGCGTGAATTCATAAGCCCGGAGAAAGTCGCGCCAGTAGCGGTGATTCTGAGCCGGGTCGTTCAGATCGATGTCCGGCCAAATCGCGATCCTCTGCCCCTTCGGCTCCGAAGAACGCTGAACGTATTCGTACAACTCAAAGCGGAACGTTCCCGGCGCCTTGATCTTCTCGAGATAGCCGTCCACCAGGGAAACGTACACGTTCAACTGGGCGCCCTGCTGCACACCGGTCGCTTCAACCAGTTCGGTCAAGGGCAACACTTCGACCTGAATCGGAGAAAAACCGCTGGGGAGCGTTTCCGGCGCGGACGCCGCGGCAATTCGCCCGCGTTCGGGGGATGTCTCGGCAGGCGCCGCCGGTCCGGATGGGGCACACCCCCCCAGCGAAACAATGGACGCAAGACACCACAGCGCAACCTGCCTCAGACGCGTGCCTCTCGACTCAATCCTCTCGGCGACGGGCTTGAATTGCCTTTCCATAGGCTACAGATCCCCATCCAGCAGATGGCCAAAACGATACTTCTTCGCGCGCAGATAGTCGACGTTGTGCTTGCCCGGCTTAGCCTGTAGCGGAATCTGCTCGTCAATCTGGATTCCGTAGACCTCCAGGCGGCTCACCTTCTTGGGGTTGTTCGTCAAGATTCTCACGTTGCGCAGGCCCAGGTCGCGGCAGATTTGCGCCCCGATGCCATAGTCGCGACGGTCGGCGTCGAAACCCAATTCCAGGTTGGCATCGACGGTATCGAAGCCCTGCTCCTGCAACTTGTAGGCACGGAGCTTGTTGGACAGGCCAATCCCCCGACCCTCCTGACGCAGGTAGATCAGCGCGCCTTTGCCCGCCTTCTCGATCATCTGCATGGCGGTGATCATCTGGTAGCCGCACTCGCAACGCTGGGAGTGAAAGAGATCACCCGTCATACATTCGGAGTGCACGCGAATGAGGAGCGACTCGGGATGCTCGATCGGCAAACCGTTGGCGTCGAGATCGCCCACTCCCCCCTTACACAAAGCCAGATGCGGCTCAGCGGTGCCATGGCTTTCATAGCCAATCAGCTTGAACTCACCATAGTCGGTCGGAAGATCGACCGACACGAAACGCTTGACCTGACTTTCACGTTGCAGTCGGTACTCGATGAGTTTGGCGATGGAGATGATCTTCAGATCGTGCTGTTTGCAGAAGGTGAGCAACTCGGGAACGCGGGCCATGGCCCCGTCCTCGCTCATAATCTCACAGATCACCGCGGCCGGCTTCATACCCGCCAGGCGGGTCAAATCGACCGCCCCTTCGGTCTGTCCGGCACGAACCAGGACACCGCCGTCCCTGGCGCGCAGGGGGAAGATATGGCCCGGTCGCGCCAGATCGTGCGGCTTGGCGCCATCGGCCGCAACCACCTGGATCGTATGGGCGCGATCGGCGGCGCTGATGCCCGTGGTGACGCCTTCGGCCGCGTCGACGCTAACGGTGAAGGCCGTCCCGAACTGGGCGGTGTTCTCCATCGTCTGCGGATACAGCCCCAGGGTATCGCACTTCTCGGCCGTCAAGGGCAGGCAGATCAGGCCGCGACCGAATTTGGCCATGAAGTTGACCATTTCCGGGGTCACCTTCTCGGCCGCACAGACCAGATCGCCTTCGTTCTCGCGATCCTCGGCGTCCACGAGAACGATCATCTTGCCCTGCCGCAGGTCCTCAAGCACTTCCGGCACGTCGCTGAATGAAACGGGTGATACGCTATCTGATGAAGAAGACTGGCTCATGGGTACACTTCATACTACTCAAAACTCGGTTACACTTCATTTAACTCCATTCGCCAGGACGTTTTGCAGGCCTGACGCGGGTCGATCAACAGCGATCACTATAGCCGCTCGGCCTGGGAAAGTAAACAAGAGCCGCAAAATGCCGCTCTGAGTTTGGTGGCACCGCCGCACGGGAATCCTTGTCCAGGCCCGGGAAACTGCTATACTAAAGGCTGGTCAGAGGCCCGAACCGCAGACGCAAGACGACGCGACAGATAGCGGAGTGGAGTTTCATGAGTGCGAGAACCCAGCTGGCGCAAGCCTATTTTGCCCTGGCGACCATGCTCGACGCGGGAATACCGATCCTGCGCAGCCTCGACATCATTATCGAGGGTCGTCAGGGGTATCTCAAGCAGATCTTCACCAAGATCCGCGATTCGGTCTCGCAAGGGTGCGGCCTGGCCGAGGCGTTGGCCGAACACCGCCGCGTGTTTCCCGACCTGGACCGCATGCTGATCGAGGCGGCTGAGACCTCCGGCTCGCTAACCGCTTCGTTCACGATGCTCTCTCAATGGCACGACTTCGTCCATCGCATTACGCGCCGCCTGCAGATGGGCCTGATCTACCCCGTCCTAATCCTCCACATCGCCGCGTTCGTGTTCCCCCTCCCCGCGTTCATACTGGGGAAGCAAAGTTTCGCCGAGTTTCTGATGGCCGCCCTGGGAATACTCCTGCTGCTCTATATCCCCCTGGGCATCGTCATCGGGATCATGTCTCTCAGGGACCGGGCCCCATTGCTGCGACTGCCCCTGGATTTCCTCGTCCTACGGATTCCCGTCCTGGGACTGGCGATTTACCATATGTCCATCTGTCGCTATGCCAAGGCGTTCGCCATGCTGTATGGAGCGGGCGTACCCATCGTCGAGACAGCAGAGCGAGCCACCCGCGCGACGGGCAATATGATCGTCGCGCGCCAGTTCGCCGGCGGCAAGGCCAGCGTTCGCGCCGGTGGTATGGCCTGGGAAGGCTTCTCCGAACGGCTCCCGACCGAATACCGCCAACTCTGGCAAATCGGCGAAGAGACGGGAGAGCTCGACCGGATTGCCACCAAGGTCGCCGAGATTTCCGGCGATCGCGCCGACCTGCTGTTCACCGAGTTCTCCAAATGGCTGCCAAGGATCTGCTACTTCATCATCATAGGCATTATGGCCTTCATGATCCTCACGCTGGCCCATCAGGTCCGGAACAACATGATGGTCGAAGCCTTCTAGATCGCGAGGCGCGATTCGGCCTGTTTTGCCCCTCCACCGGGCATTTTCGCCGTTATTCTCTTGATGTCCATCATCGCGTTGATACAATTGCCCGGTTAGGTTAAGGATCAAGATTATGGCTGTTCTGAATGTCAATATCGATCATGTCGCGACGATCCGGCAGGCCCGGCTGGCGGACGAACCGGACCCGGTCTGGGCGGCCGTTCAATGCGAACTGGCCGGCGCCAACGGGATCACGGTGCACCTGCGCCAGGACCGCCGGCACATTGCCGATCGCGACGTGCGTCTGCTCAAGGACACCGTTGCGTGCAAGCTCAACCTCGAGATGTGCATGGCCGAACCGATCGTCAAGATCGCCGAGGAAGTCCGACCCGAGCAGGTGACGCTCGTCCCGGAGAACCGCGCCGAACTGACCACCGAGGGAGGACTCGACTGCGCCCGATACAAGCGACGCCTGGCCCAGGTGGTCAAGCGGATGCACAAGAAGGGGATTCTCGTCAGCACGTTCATCACCCCCGAGCCCGAGCAGATCATCGCCTCGGTCCAGACCGATTGCGACGCCATCGAGCTGCACACCGGCATGTACGCCAACGCCAAGACGCAGCGAGCAACCCGCAAACGTCTGGGCGAACTGGAAGCAGGCAAAGACCTGGCGCGCGAGCACCAACTCGTGGTCCACGCCGGTCATGGACTGACCTATCGCAACATCGGTCCCGTCGCCGGCCTCTCGGATCTTGACGAGTTCAATATCGGCCATAGCATCATTGCCCGCGCCGTCCTCGTCGGCATTAGCCAGGCGACGCGGCAGATGATCGAGCTGATCGAGAAATTCAAGCCGGGTTCCCCGGCCTAGTACCTGACTCCAAACACCCACAACGCCGAGATCCCAGACCAAGATAAGCTGAATGAGGAGACGCAAGATGTTTACAGGGGCCATGGTGGCACTGGTGACGCCCTTCCAGGAAGGCGCGGTTGACTTCGACACACTCGATGAACTGATTGACTTCCAAATCGACAACGGCATCGACGCGCTCGTCCCGGTGGGCACGACAGGCGAATCCCCGACGCTCAGCTACGACGAGCACAAGCAGGTCATCGAGCGCGTCGTCAAGGGCGCCGACGGCAAGGTCCCCGTCATCGCCGGCGCCGGGGCCAACAGCACCGCCGAGGCCATCGAGATGACCGCCTACGCCAAGAAAATCGGCGCCGACGCCACGCTGCAGGTGGGCCCCTACTATAACAAGCCGACCCAGGAAGGATTCTACCAGCACTTCAAGGCCATCGCCGAAGAGGTGGACCTGCCCATCGTGCTGTACAACATCCCGGGCCGCTGCGGCGCCGGCATGACGCCGGAGACTATCGCACGCTTGGCCGAGATCGAGAACATCGTTGGCATCAAAGAAGCGACGGGCAGCCTGGACCAGGCCTCCGAAATCGCCATGCGGTGCGACCTGACGATCGTCTCGGGCGATGACTCCCTGACGCTTCCCCTGGCTTCTGTTGGCGGCAAAGGCGTCATCAGCGTCGTCGCCAACATCGTCCCGGCCGATGTGAAAGCCATGACGGATCTGATCCTGGAAGGCGATCTCGTCCAAGCCAGGCAATGGCACCGCAAGCTGTTCGCCTTGAGCAAGAACCTGCTGACCATCTCGACCAACCCGATCCCGATCAAGGCCGCCATGGCGATGCTGGACATGGCCTCCGACGAACTGCGACTGCCCATGACGCCCTTGGAAGAGAGCAAGAAAGCCGGCTTGCGGAAGACGCTCGAAGCCTACGGCCTGCTCAGCTAACGGGCGTGCGCTAGAGGGCGTCAATTAGCCAGGAATCACCCGATCGGCGCAACGTGCCGTCGAAGTCCATCGTGTCGCCCGCGTTGAACGTGTGACCCTCGACGGTGAATTCGCTTTTGAAGGTGACTTGCCACACGACCGAGGTGCCGTGCTCGGTCTCTTCGACCGACGACATGGGCATCTCGGCATCTGAATCGAGTGCCTGGAAGAGGAGCTTCACCGCGTACTCCGACCGCTGCGCCGGGTCGTCTGGATCGGCATAGACCGCCTCTTCCATATCCTCATAGTCTTCGCCTTCGGGCAGAAAGCAGGCCATGGCGGATTCGGCGTCACCGGCGACCATCGCTTTGATGAAGCTGCGCACCGCCGCTTCCGGACTGCTCAGATCCAGTTGAAAGTCTGACGCGTCGGAGCCACCGGATACAGTCACAGAAGGCAACTCGGCGGGAAGCGTTTCGGCAACATCCGCCTGAGACAATGTCGAGGTCTCCTCGGCGGCCCGCTGGGGCGGGTTCTCCTCCTGAACGATTTCTTCCTTCTTTGGCGAGGCAATGACAGGCTTTGGTTCGGCGCTCCTCCGTGAGCGTTCGGTTCTATCGTTCCTTGGGACCACCGGCGGCGGGCCCGGCGTCTGCGGCGGTCGGGAGGAGACGCCCTTGTACGTCAGCAATCCGGCGCCGACCATCACGGCGGCCACCGTGGCGACCACGAGTTTCGTCTTGGCCGCGGCCAAGACGCCCCCGGCAAGAGCACCGGAACCTGACGCGGCAACCGCCTTGCCTCCAACAAGAGACACCTTGCCGATCTCGCGCAGAAGCGCCAAAGGCGCGCTCTGGGCGGCGTTTTCGGCCAGCAGACCGCTCAGACCAACAGCCGTGATGACAACACCGCGCTGGTGCAATCCTGTGCGGAGTTTCGTCAGTCCCGCCTCGATACGCCGCGATATCGTCGGACGCGAGACGCCCAACTCCTCGGCCAGCGCGGTCATCGACTGGCCTTCCATGAAATGACGCACCAGAATCTCACGCATCGGCTCGTCAAGCCGGCTCAAAGCCTCGTCCACATGGGGACAGACCTCGCGCCAGGTCGCGTCGTGCTCAGACCTGCCATCGGCATACTCCTGCTCGCGACGCCGGCGCCGCGCGTCGCTGCGAATCAGGTCCACCGCCTTGCCCACCGCGACCCGATGGAGCCAGCCCGGAATGGACCCGGTAACCTCATCGGCCTTCTTAACCAGTTGAAAAAAGGTCTCCTGTGTCGCATCAGCCGCCTGGTCCGCATCGGACAGGACGCGTAGACAGGTCCCGTAGACCAGCCCCGCGTGACGTCTGACAATCTCGCCAAAGGCGGCCGGGTCGCCCCCCCGAACAAACCGCTGCAATAGAACGCTTTCACTGTCAGTCATGGTGATTCTCCTGCCGATAGGCCCCATTTTCTTCAAGTATCGTAGATAAGTCGACACCAAAGAGTAAATCGTTCAGAGAATATCCACAAACAGCGCCCGGATCGTCGCTCGGCCCCCCTGCCCAGACGGGCACGGACAATTCTTTTCGGATTGACGCCGGTCGCCCCGTCCCCTAGAATCTAGAGCGTGACGGATGAGTGAACACCTGTGAGTCCAACGATGTTAGACTGAAGGAGTTCCGATGCGATTGATTCTTTTCGATAGAGTCACCGAGACGAGACGCAACTTCTACCCACTGACGCTGAGCCGCCCCATCTGGGAGCTTCGCTGTGGCATCACTTCGCTGGAGGAGAAACTTCAGGCCAAAGTGGGAATCGCGGACATCGCCTGCTTCCTGCCCGACTACCTGGCCGAGACGTACCGGAGCCGGACGAAACACCCGGTCAACGAGATGTCGGCCCTGACCGGAGACGACCTGATCGTTGTCGATGCGCGCCTCAAGGCGGATACGTTCGATGTCCCTCTCGACGGGCCCAGTCAGGTCGGTCTGGACGAACAGGGACAGGTCCTCTACGCACGCATCACCCAGGCCGATCTGGGCAAACTCTCAGGCGGAGACATCGACGCGTTCGTGGCGTCCGCCAAGACAAGCCTGCCGCGGGCCGACTGCAAGCTCCCGACCTGGGACTACACGTGGGACCTGATCCTGGCGAATCCCGACCAACTGACCGCCGACTACGCCGTGGCCGGACAGTTCGGAATCGAGGGCAACGTCGAGGAGCCCCATGCCATTCGAGGCAACAAGAAGGACGTCTATGTCGCACCGGGCGTCACGATCCATCCGATGGTGGTGATCGACGCCGAGAACGGACCGGTCTATATCGATGAAGGAGCGGAGATCCATCCTTTCACGCGGATCGAGGGCCCCTGCTATATCGGCAAGAACTCCATCCTGCTCGGCGCCAAATGCCGGGAAGGCAATTCCATCGGCCCGGTCTGCCGCATCGGGGGCGAACTGGAAGAATCCATCATCCAGGGGCATTCCAACAAGTACCACGATGGCTTCATCGGTCACAGCTACGTGGGCGAGTGGGTCAACCTGGGCGCGCTGACGACCAACAGCGATCTGAAGAACGACTACTCCGCCGTCTCGGTCATGCTGGACGGCAAACACGCGATCAGCACCGGCTCGACGAAAGTCGGCTCCCTGATCGGAGACCATACCAAGACCTCTATCGGGACGCTGTTCAATACGGGTTCCTACGTCGGCGCCATGACGATTATCATGGCCACGGGCAAACCCCTGCCCAAGACCATCCCCAGCTTTGTGTGGTATATCGAAGGCATGGCCACCAAGGGCTTCGGCCGGCGTAAGCTATACGAAACCGCCGGCACGGCCATGAGCCGCCGCGGGTGTCAATGGACGAACGCCGAGCAGACGATGTGGGACACGATCTTTGAAATCACCGCGTCGGTCAGAAAAGACGCGATCAAGAAAAGTCGCAGAGCAATGATGATGAAGTGACACTCAGAACAGGAGGCATATTTATGGCAACCGTAGCAGAAAGGGTCAAAAACGTCACCGCGCGAGTCTTGAAGGTCCCTCTGGAAGGAATTCGCCCGGAACAGAATTTTGCCGAAGACATGGGCGCCGAGAGTGTCCAGTCGATTGAACTGGTGGCGATGTTCGAAGAGGAGTTCGGCATCGAGATGGACGAAGACGCCGCACTGTCGGTCGAAACCGTCGGAGCCGCCATCGAGTTCATCGCGAAGGTTTGCAAGGAACAGGGAGTCGACGTGGAGGAATAAATCGTCACTGCCAAGAGGAAAGGAACTGATATGGGCAACGCCAAAAAAGACCATCCCCTGGTAGATGCGACGCGACCCAATCTACTGGAAGATACGTTTCCGTATACGCTGCCGCCACTGATCAAGCTCCATGGTCCTCTCGTCGAAACCATCGACGGCTCGCCGGTGGAATTCGACATCTCAGACATCAAGAGCAAGCCGATCTACATCAGCGACACCACGTTCCGGGACGGCCAACAAGCCCGCCCCCCCTACACGGTCGATCAGATGGTGAAGATCTACGACCTGATGGCCCGCCTGGGCGGGCCCAACGGGATCGTCCGGCAGACGGAGTTCTTCCTGTACACGAAGAACGACCGCGAGACGCTGGACAAGTGCCGGGAACTGGGACACACGTACCCTGAGTGCACCGGCTGGATCCGCGCCGTCAAAGGCGACTTCCGCCTGGTCAAAGAGGTGGGACTCAAAGAGACGGGCATGCTGACCAGTTGTTCCGACTACCACATCTTCCACAAGCTGAAATTCCGCAGCCGCCAGGCGTGCATGGACAGCTACTGCGAGGTGGTGGCGGCCGCGTTCGAAGCCGGGGTGCGCCCCCGCTGTCACCTGGAGGATGTCACCCGGGCCGATATCGAGGGATTCGTCCTGCCGTTCATCGACCGCCTGATGAAAATGAGCGAGCAGGTGCCCGAAGAACTGCGCGTGAAGATTCGACTGTGTGACACGATGGGCTTCGGGATCAGCTATCCCGGCGCCGAACTGCCGCGCAGCATCCCCAAGCTGATCTACAAGCTCAATCGCGAGTGCGGGGTCCCGAGCGACCGGCTCGAATGGCATGGGCACAACGACTTCCACAAGGTCCACGTCAACGGCGTCACCGCCTGGCTGTATGGCTGCGACGTGGTCAACACCACCCTGTTCGGCTTTGGCGAGCGAACGGGCAATCCCCCCTTGGAAAGCGCCATCTTCGAATACATCGCCCTGAAAGGGGATACGTGCGGCATTGACACGATGGCCATCACGGAACTGGCGAACTATATGCGATCCATTGGCCTGCCCATCCCCGAGAACTTCCCGTTTGCCGGGCGGGCCTTCAATACGACCCGCGCCGGAATCCATGCCGGCGGACTGCGTCAGGACGAACGGATCTACAACATCTTCGACACGGAAGCCCTGCTGGGCCGACCGCCCCGCGTGGCTATCACGGACAAGAGCGGCGCCGACGGCGTGGCCCACTGGGTCAACGAATTCTTCGGCCTCAAGGGCGATGACCGCATCAACAAGATCAAGGTGCACCGACTGGCCCGCTGGGTCATCGACCAGTACGATGAAGAGGGCCGTCTGACGGCCATCAGCGATCAGGAACTGGAAGCCAAGGCGCGAGAACTTCTGCCGGATTACTGGAAAAAATACAAAGCCCAATAGCTAATCCGAGAATCTGGTCGTCCTCGCCCCCAAGGGCGAGGGCGGCCCTTATCCAGGACAGGATCAGACCTCTGGAAGCCCCCCCCACCGGCCATCAATTGTGGTACTGTTGTGGCGCTGCGCTGTAGGCCTCCAGCGTGGCGGCGATCATCTCGCCCACCGAATAGCGGCCTGCGATGTAGGTCTGAGCGGTTCCCGCCAGGCGGCGCGCGTATCTATGATCCTCAAGCAACCGGGCCAGGCATTGCCGAATGCTGTTCTCATCATCCGGCTCGAAAACCAGCGCCGTCTGATTGGGGACGATCAGGTCGTCCACGCCGCCGGCACAGGCGACGACCGCCGCTCCCAGTCCCATCGCCTCCAGTAGTGTGACACTAAAGACTGTCGCCGGCTGAGGCTGAACGAAAATATCCCCGGTAGCCAGAACTGAACGGCACGGGTCGAGCGGCGGGACTATCACGACGACGTCGGACAGACCGTGATCGGCCAGGAGTCTGCGCACCCGACGCTCGGCCCGGCCACTGCCCATGATCGCCATCATGAATTCATGGCCATCGGCAACGAGCCCTTCGGCCGCCTTGAGTAGGCCGGCAAAATCGGACGCCCGGTTGAGCGGATGAACGACGACAATACTGCTCAATCGCGATGAATCTGAGAAACAGGCCGGCCCCGGGTCCACGAACGTCCCCATGTTGATCTGCCTGATACGGTCGGCAAGGCCAAAACATGTCCGAACCGCACTGGAGCGGATCGTCTCGGCCGGCACGATGATGTTCGTGCAGCGTCTCGGCGAGATGGACAGTCGCGAGAACTTCCGGCCCAGCGAATTGACCGCCAGGATATACGGCACATCCAAGCGACGCGCCAAGCGGCGCACCAAGGCGGCTCGGCTCTCGCACAGACAGTGCAGAACCGTGGGTTTAAACTTCTCCAGCTTCACAGCAAGCTGCTCGACGCCCAGGTGCTCGGTGAGAGGCAGGTCAACCAGCGGGTGGGTGAAAATATCGGCCGGCACCGGCGCCATCTGCCCCACGTCGCAATCCGGCGGACAGACCAGCGCCGTAGCGATGGATTCGTCCGCCAGCCCGACCAGAAGACGCTGCACCCACGCCGCCTGGACGCTGAGGTTGCGCCGCGATGCGATGAGCACCGGACGAATGGCCTTTCGCGTGCCCGTCTTGTCCAACTGTCCGCCTTCGGTCATCCTTCTGCACCGTACTCCATCTAACCACATGCCTCACACCACAGGCTCCTTGTGACCGTCCCTGTGGATGGGCGGTATTCTATCGCAAAGACAACCACATCGCTATGGGAAAAACCAACGAGCACCTTAGCGCAAGAAACGAGGGCTGCGCGTCATACACGCAACCCTCGCGGAAAAGGTCAAGACCTGTACGGTAAGGCCAGAATTACGGAGCGGGTCGAACGTAAATCTTCACCTCGGCAACGCTGACGTCATTGGCGCCGGGAGTCAGTAAGCCCACGGCGACGTTCTCGCCCCTGACCTTCCAACTCACCATCGTCGTGCCCGGACCCACGATCCCGGGATCGGGATCGAACCAGGCCGTCCAGTTTCCACCGGCGACCGAGGTTGACGTCACTTCGAGCTTGACTTGAGCGGCGAAGTTGGTGTCGATGTCGTGGGAGTAGGCGCCGTTGAGGGTCACAGAGGACGGCGCGATCATGGGCACGTCGAACGTGATCCCGAACGTCGTCAACTCGACCCAGGCCGGTCCCGGTCCCGGTCCTGGTCCCGGACCCGGTCCGGCGCCGGCCCGTTCATAGGCCCCCATGTCGACGATCGCGTTCTGCACGCGGGTTTGGCCCGCCAGATCCAGGGGATGATCCTCACTGGCGTTGCCGTCACCGTCGACATCGGCCCGGTCGGTCGGGATCAGGCTGTTGTTACCGGCGTCAATGGCCGGCGAGGTCGACAGCAAGCTATAGTCGCTGTCCATATCGATCCACTGTCCCTCGATGCTCCAGAGTCCCCGGTCGACGAAGCGCGGGTTGGCGTTGAGATTGCCCAGTCCCGCCCAGCCTCCCTGGATGAGGCTGTGGGAAACGCCGATATTGGACGGATTGGAGCTCCAGATCAGTCCAGCGCCGCCATCGTTATAGACGATGCTGTTGTGGATGCTGACGGTCTGGGTCAGGGGCATGAGCGTCTCGAAGTAGTTGAAGCTGAAGATCACCCACTCCTCGGGCCCGGGACCAACGTTGTCGGCCAGCGTCGAACCGCTCAGGAAAATATGTGCGGCATCGCCTCCCATGTTACAGATCGCCGAACCGCCGCCGACCCCGTTGCTGCCGGCCGAGTTGCCCGTCATCAGGCAGTTGGCCAGGGTCGTGTCGCTGTCATGGCTGTAGAGGCCGCCGCCGAAGAGCAGGGCGCGATTGCCCGACACGTTGCAGTTAGCGAAATAGGGCGCTGCGCCGAGCGCCGCGATCGCGCCGCCGTAGATGCCGGTGTTACCCTGGATCGTGCAATCTCGGAAAACGGGACTGCCGGCCGGGATGTAGAGCCCCCCGCCATAATGATGTGGAAAGGCCCCGTTCGCCTGCCCGTTCGAGATCGTCAGGCCGTCGAGCACCGCGTCGACGCCCACGGTGACAACGTGGTAGCTGTTGTCGTCTCGGTTCAGAATGCTCCAGAGGTCATCGCCGTCGAGGTCTCCACTGAGAACCGTCGGATGTCCCGTCGTCTCCCGCGCATCGGGATTGATCGCCCAATAGCCGGCGTAGCCTCCGCGTATGGTGACACCTTCCGGGACATCGAAGGAAGCCTCTCTGTCCCCGGCCGTCTGTCCACCGCCGATGTCCGGCGTATACGTGCCTCGCGCGATGCGAATCTCATCGCCCGGCACGGCCGCAACCAACGCATCCTGCACGTTCCGAAACGCACGGTACCAGTTCGTTCCATTGACCGGTCCCACGGCCGAATGATCCACATAGATGACATTGCCCGCCCCGCCGACAATAAACTGAATCTCAACGCCGAGCGTCTGGCAGCGGAACGTCCATTTGCCCTCCGTCAGCGGGCCGAACGTCCCCGCCAGGCCGGAGACCGGCTTGTAGATCAGGATGCACTGCGTCGGCGCCGGGCCCTGGAACCAGAGCTGAACGACCCGGTTGAACGGATCGACCATTATCTGCGGCGTCCCGCCCAGCGAGGCCTCGGCGGCGCAACTGTTGCCATAAGAATCGGCATCCAGCGGACCCGAGAACGAGACCACGCTCGAAGCCGTGGGACTGGACGGCGTCAGCGTCCAGGCCGCCGGCGCCGAGGTGCCATCGACCCAGTCCACCTCGGCGGCAGAGAGCAGTCCACACAGCAGGACCGCCAGGGTCAGGGACGCAACAATCTTGCCCGTTCTCATCATACTACCCTTTCAACGAACCCCCGTAGCTTACCTATTAACAGAACAGAGACGAGGTGTCTCTACGAAGTGGTTGGGTCAAAAAACCGGAAGCGAGGTCTCCGCACACCGTGGGCCGGCGTGAAACGTGGTTTGACAAAATCTCTAGAACGACCTCTTCCGCGTGCCGCACAGGTATGCCCTCCTGACCGTTTGCGATACCACAGTGGCGATACCGTGATCCATCACGCTCAAGTATAGGCTATCGCAACGGGACGTTCAAGCCTTTTCACGACAAACCCCCGGCCCCGGGCTCACTGGTAAGTGCGTCCCAGGTGCTCCACAATCGCCTGTTTCACCGCCAGAGGGTCGATCAGGCCCAGATGGCGATAGATCACCTCCCCGCCGGGCTTGATCAGCAGCGTATAGGGGATCGCCCCGGGCCAGTCCTTATCGACCGCCTCGATGAAGGCGTAAATATCCTCGCCCGCGTAGAGGTAGTTCTGGAACGAGGCCTGCTTCTCCTTCAGGAAGGACAGCGCCTTCTCCTTGCCGGCAGCGCCGTCGACACTGACGCTCACCATCTCGAAATCACGCCGCCGATACATGCGGTTCATGGTCACGAATTCGGGGAACTCGATCACACAGGGCCCACACCGCGTGGACCAGATATTGACCACCCGCAGCTTGTCGCTGTCGTTCTTGAGCAGGGCCTTGACACCCGCCAGGTCGATGGACCCCAGGCTCACCGGTTCGGCGGCCCACTTGGCGATGGACTGAGCCACCGCGCCGCGCTTCGAGGCCCACTTGATCGAGCATCCGAACGTCTTGGTCGTCTGGACTCGGACAGGCTCGCCCTTGAGCAACGCCTCAATCGCGTCACGGGTGTCGCGGGAGGTCACTTTGCTGGGATCGCGCTCGTTGTTGTCGATCCGTCCGGCGAAGCGGAGTTTCCGCTGCTTATCGAAGATGAACACGTGCGGCGTCGTCATCGGGCCGTAGGCCTTGGAGACCTTCTGGTTGTCCCCATCGTAGAGATAGGGGAAGTTCCACTGCTTGTCCGTGACGCGGATCTTCATATCCTCGAGCGAATCGCCCACGTCGGTATAGCCCAATTCGTCCAGCCGAACCGCCTTGGCGTCGTTGGGTGAGATCGCCACCAGCGCCACGCCCTTGCCCTTGTAGTCGGTCACCAACTTCTTGATCCGCTGCTCGTACGCCTGCGCCGTCGGGCAATGGTTGCACGTGAACAGGACGACCAGCACCTTGGCGGCGTCATAGTCCGAAAGCTTGTGGACCTTCCCATCCACGCCGGGCAAGGCAAAGTCCGGCGCCGTCGCACCGATCGCCAAAGTCTTGATCTTCTCAGGCGCCGCCCCGCCGATACCGGCCATGACGAATACAAGCAACGCAACAATCGACATGTAACGACGGTGCTGAAGCATGGGCCATCTCCTCTTTCGTTTAAGACTGAAGCCAACTAATGACATGTCCTCTAACCCCCTTGTCATCCTGAGCCAAAGGCCAACCTTGTTCGCTATTATACGGCGTTTCGACTTCACGGTTTGGAAATTGTCTCCTTTTGCCGCCAGCCGGTCGCCCTGGCCATTGTCATCTCGACCGGAGGACCGGCGTAGCTGGACCGCAGTGGAGAGATCTCTCCACTCCGCTGCGCTTCGGTCGAGATGACAGTCTCGGAGCTCTGTCCACAACAGTCGATCATATCCCGGTCTCATGCCGCCAGCCGGTCGCTTCGATCCGCTTGAACTCCGCCTGGATATCCTGGCCCTCGTAGAACGACAGCCAGCCGCGCAGGACGTGCTTCTGACCCATCTCCAGGTCGGGGAACTTCGGGTCCGAGTGGAAGCAGGGACAGTCCTCGTTGCCCCAGGGCCTTTCGCACCCCTCCCAGGCCGTGATGACCCACCGCTTGCCATCGGTCGAGCGGCAGGCGACGTAAGGATTCGTCAGGATCTTGTTCTCGTTGGTCAACGCCGCAAGACCCGCTGCCATCTTGGGCATCACACAGTTCTGGACGCGCAGGTCCGAGAGCGACTCGGTCGTCCCGTTCTTCATCCACATCTCCATGTGGACCGCCTCTTTCGTGGGCGTCACCTCTACCCCAAAGGCCAGCCCATTGGGCAGCGTCCGTTTGATCTCCAGTCCCCCATCGGCCCGCCGCGTCCATTCCAGCTTTGGCAACTCGATCCCCTGCTTCGACCAGATCGTATCGATGTGCGTGTGCGCCAGATAGGTCAGCCCCAGATTCGACCAGATCGCCTCAGGGACATCGACCACCACATAGCTGTTCGCATCCCAAGGCGCAAACACGCTAAACTTCGTCTCCCGCTGCGGATCGATCGCCCCGGCCAGGAACCCGATTCGAGGATGTCGCCCCCCGGGATAAGGCAACACCAGCAGCGGCCCATCCGTCTCCCGTTCCGGCCGATCCCCCAGCCGAATGCCAAACCGCATCTGCGCCACCTCAATCGCCTCAACCGTCAACCCCGTCGCCGCCCGCACCTCCTCAATCGAGAACCGATGGTGCCCAATCATATTCTCCAGCCAGTACTTCAACTCACCATCAGTCGCAGGCCGCCGTGCATTCCGCAACTCAGGTGGCAGTTCCCTCTCGTCCCTCCATTTCAATCCCACCAACTCATCGGCCTTGACGAACTTGACGATCCCGCCGACCAGGAGCACGTTGGCGCCTTGGTGACGGTCGGTCGTCAGTAGTTCGGCTCCACCATGCCGGTTCCATCCGGGCTTGCTCTCGAACAGCAGGACCACATCGGCCGGGCCGCACGGATCGGCGTGGGGATTCATGGCGTAGTGACAGCGCCCGTCCCCTCCCAACGGACAGCGGAAAACACCCTGGACATCCCCCAGCCCCTCGAACTTCTCGACCAGCAAGTCGCACCAACTCTGTGGGGCGGGCCATTGATTGTCATAGTCCTCCGCATAAAGCGCCAGCCCCACCGCCAGTTGCTTCAGATTGTTGACGCACTTGAGCCGCTCGGACTGACGCCCTGACGAATCCGGATTGAGCACGTAACCGACGATCATGATAACAAGCAAGACCCCAAGAAAGACGATGGGAAAGGACAGCTTGCTCTTACGACGTTGCGCTTCTGGCGACACTTCGCTCATTTGTGGTTCTCCATACAGCCTGAGCCGCCAGACAGATAAGACAGACTGGAACGAACCAGTGGCCCAATCGGCTGAAAAACGTTTCTGTGCGATAGACGGGGACTTCGGCCATGACAAGGCCGGGGCCTTCCCGGAAGTGGTCGCAGACATCCAACACAACACCGTCTGGCGAGATAATGGCGCTGATGCCGTTGGAGGTAGCGCGGACGATCGCGAACCGCGACTCGATGGCCCGATGGATCGTGCTCTGGAAATGAGCCGCTCGCACCTGACGCCAGTCATTGGTTGGAACCACCACGATTCCGGTAGCCTCCTGTCCATAGCGGCGGGAGATGTCCGTGTAGTTGTCGTCGTGACAGATCATCACGCCGACGGAAACGCCATCGATCGTCACAAGCACAGGCTGACCATCACCCTTTGGGCTGCTCTCGAAAGGCGTCAGATGAGTCTTCGTGTAGCGGCCCAGCACGGTCCCGTCGGGACCAAGAAACGCCACGCGATTCTCGCCACTACGGATGTCCATATACCCCACCGCCAGGTAGACACCGTGCGTGCGGGCCAATTCGACGAACTTGTCGAACGGATCATGCTCCGAATCGTCGTAGATAGCGAAAGCGGTCTCAGGCGAGACGATCAGCCGGGCGCCCTGGCTGGCGGCGGCCTCTACAGGCTCAGCGTACAGTTTGGCGAATCCGCTTGCATTGCCCGGGTCGCCATGCTCCGGGTCGAACTTCCAGCCCACCGCCGCGACCTTCAAATATCGCTCGGGCTCCGGGCGGAGGGCCGCGAGATCCATCACCCCCACGGCAATACCCACAACAAGCAGAGCCAGCAGACAACTCGCCCACCGGCGTTTCTGCCCCACCGCCAGGACCGCCAGCGCCTGCGCTGCCCCGAGCACGAACATGATGCCCGCCATGCCCGTGACAGCGGTGAAGGCAATCGCACGCGGATACGCCGACCAGCAACGGGCAAGCGACTGGGCCGTACCCCACATGGGCAGCGCCGTGACGGTCCCCCAGTCCACCAAAGCCAGCAACGCACCGAACGCAAGGCAGCCCCAAAAGTCCACGGGGCAAACCAATCGCCAGGCAACGACCACCAGCACCACAAGCACAACCACAAAGTAGAGCACAAGAATCAGACTGATCAGTGGGGGTAATTGCAGCAACAGGATCTGGGGTGCCACGAAACCCAAGCCCATGAGAAGCCCAATGTGGAGACACTCCCGCCACCGCTTCACGCGCGGCAACGCAATCAACAAAGGGACGAATGCCACCGCTTGCACCGGCGCAGCAACAGGAAGAACGCCCGGGAGCATCAGCAGCAAACCTGTGAGAAATCCCGCCAGCGGAAGATGCCGCGGGCCCCACTCGAACGGACGGCGCCGGCGCTGATTCATCGGGTCTCCTCCGCGAAGACCTTACGCAAGACCCTGATCAAGGTTCGGGGTTCGAAGTAGCTGGCGGGCAGGCGCAGGTAGACTGTTTTCGGGGCGCCGCTGCGCACCTTGCCCTGGACGTTGGCGAAGAGCGTCTGGACCGTGTCGCCCGGGTCGGTTTTGAAGGAGAAGACCAGGTCCATGTCCTTGGTCGAATCCGGTTGCGAGACCGCGATATTGCGAATCTCCCATTTGGCGGCCGCGATGCGCAGCTCGGCGATCTCCAGCAGTGAGGTCACGTCGCCGGGCGGGGCGCCATAGACATCGTCCAGTTCCGCCTCGATTTGCTTGAGGTCGGCGACCGTCCGCGCGACCGCGATCTTGCGATAGACGTCCATGCGCTGCCGATCGATAGGGATGTAGTTCTTCGGAATGTAGGCGGCGAATCCCAGATCGATGTTAGCCGTCGGGATCGGCTCGGTCTTCTCGCCCTTCATCTGGCGGACGGCGTGGGCCAGCAGGTCGCAGTACATCTGGTAGCCCACCATCTGGATATGGCCCGACTGCTCGGGGCCCAGGATATTGCCCGCCCCGCGGATCTCCAGGTCGCGCAGCGCGATGCGGAAGCCCGCGCCCAGGTGCGAGTATTCCTCGATGGCCTTGAGCCGTTTGGCCGCGACGGGGGAGATGGGCCGGGTGTTGGGCATGAGCATGTAGGCGTAGGCGCGATGCTTGTAGCGTCCCACGCGCCCGCGCAGTTGGTGCATCTCGGCCAAGCCAAACCGGTCGGCGTCGTTGATGAAAATCGTATTGGCGTTCGGGATGTCCAGACCCGACTCGATGATCGTCGTACAGACCAGCACGTCGGTAGCGCCCAGGACGAAGTTGACCATCGCATCTTCCAACTGGCGTCGGGCCATCTGGCCATGCGCGATATCGATCTTCGCGTCCTTGGCCAGCTTGCGAATCTCCGTGGCCTTCTTCTCGATCGACTTGACGCGATTGTGCAGGAAGAAGACCTGCCCCTGGCGGTTCAGTTCCCGATAGATCGCCTTGCGGATCAGTTCATCGCTGTAGGTCGTCACCTGCGTCACGATGCTGCGCCGGTCCAGCGGCGCCGTCGTCAGCGAGCTGATGTCACGCAGTCCGAGCAGCGCCATGTGCAGCGTGCGCGGGATGGGCGTGGCCGTCAGGGTCAGGATGTCCACGTTGACCCGCATCTGCTTGAGCCGCTCCTTGTGCTCGACGCCAAACCGCTGCTCCTCGTCGATGATCAGCAGGCCCAGGTCCTTGAAGGCGACGTCACCGCTGAGGAGCCGGTGCGTGCCGATCACGATATCCACCTTGCCCACCTTCGCCCGGGCGACGATCTCCTTGGCCTGCCGAGTCGTCTTGAAGCGGTTGAGTACCTCGACCGCGATGGGGAAGTCGGCGAACCGCTCGGCGAACGTGCGAGCGTGCTGGACCGAGAGCACCGTGGTCGGGACCAGCACGGCGACCTGCTTGCCCCCCTCGACCGCCTTGAAGGCGGCCCGCATCGCCAGCTCGGTTTTGCCATACCCGACGTCACCGCAGAGGAGGCGATCCATCGCCATCGGCTGCTGCATGTCGCCCTTGATCTCGCCGATCGCGGTGATCTGGTCGGGCGTCTCCTGGTAGGGGAAGGACTCCTCGAACTCATTCTGCCAGTTCGAGTCGTCCTCGTAGGTGATGCCCCCGACCGCCTGGCGCTTGGCCTGGACGTCGAGCAACTCGGCCGCCAAATCGCGCACCGACTGCATCACCTTTTCCTTCTGCTTCTGCCAGCGCTTGGAGCCGACCTTGCTGAGCGTCGGGCGCTTGGGGCTGCTGCCGATGTATTTCTGGATCAGGGCAATGTTCTGGACCGCGACCTGGATCTTGGTGCTCGCCGCGTATTCGATCGTGAGGTACTCGGCCTTGCCCCCCCGCTCCTCGATGGTCTCGGTGCCCAGGAACTTGCCGATCCCGTAGGAGGCGTGGACGACGTAGTCGCCGGCCTGGAGGTCCGCCAGCGTATCGACCGGCGCGGTCGCCCGCACGGGCCGCTGGCGCCGGCGCAGTGCGTATTGCCCGAACAATTCGTGATGGCTGACGACGATCGTGTTGAGCGATTCGATGACGAAACCCTGGTGGACGTAGCCCAGGGGCAGTTCGAACCGGCGCGGGATATCGGTGTTGATCTCCTTGACGATCTCGCCGATGCGCTGCGCCTCGGCGGGGCTCTCGCAGTACAGCGAGACGCGCTTGCCCTCCTTGGCCCGCTGCACCAGATCCTCCAGCGCCTCTTTGTGACCGGCCCAGAGCGACGTGGCCTTGCGCTCGAACTGCTGGACGCTCTTGATGTCGAGCTTGAGGAACGCCTCGGGACCTTCGGACGCGAAGCGGCAGGCGTGCAGTTGGGTGAACCGCGCCACAGACTTGTAGATCGCAGGCCAGTCGTAGAGACGACTGGCATCCTCGGCCCGAGCCAGGTAGACCTTGGCGACCTCCTCGATGTCCCCCGGCTCCTCGAACACCACGATCGTGTTCTCAGGCAGAATATTCGTAAACAGCTCGCGCTGCTCGGCGGTCGCGCCGCAGGTGGCCGCGACCACGTTGAGACGCTCTATTTCGTGCGCCGAGCGCTGCGTATCGAGATTGATTTCCCGAATGCTCTCAACGCAATCGCCGAAGAACTCGACGCGTATCGCCTGGGCGTCCTGCGCCGGCCGGTCGTTTCGGGACTCGTCGCGCAGGACCTTCCCACTGGTCAGCGGCGCGTAGATATCGACGATCCCGCCGCGCCGCGCGAACTGGCCGGGCAGATCCAGCGCGTCGACCCGCTCGAAGCTGTTGCTGACGAGCCATTCGACGACGGCCTCGGGATCGATGGTCTCGTTGACGCCCAGGGCCAGCGAACCGGCCTGCAACGCCGACGGTTTCGGGACGGGCTGGCACAACGCCTGGATCGGCGTGGGGATGACCACCCCCCGGCCGGCGTTGGCCAATTCGGACAGCAGTGACACCAGACGCAGCCGCTCGGCGCGCGTCTCATCCGTCGCGTCGGCCAGTTCCTCCTCGCCCTCCCAGGCGGGCAGCAACTCGATCCGGCCGGCGTCGAAAGTCCGCAGATCGTCGAACGCCTTGTCGGCGTCTTCGATATGGGGACACACGTGCAGGACAGGCCGACCGAGCGTCCGAGCGACATGGGCGGTCAGGAGACGCGCAAAGGACCCCCATGTCCCCTCGACCTTGACCGCCCCGTGCTCAGGTGCGGCCAGGCGGGAGATGGCCTGCGAAACCACCTTGTCCCGCGAAAGATCCATATGCCTGTAAGCGATAGTATAACGAGCGAACCGGCCCGGGGCGAGTGCGATCCACCGGCGCACGATACGAAAAAAGGCGTGTCACTCGCCGGGAGCGACACGCCTGATCGTGCTCTGAAAGTCAGCGCCGCGACCGTCCGGCGGACAGGCTCATTCCTCGGCCTTGAGTCGCTTGACCAAGTCCTGGGCGGTCGTGGCGACGTTCTCGGCGGTGATGCCGAACTCCTGAAAGCACGTCTTGCCCGGAGCCGAGGCGCCGAAGCCCGACATGCCGACGAAGACGCCCTCGTCGCCGAGCCACTTGTTCCAGCCCATCTCGATGCCGGCTTCGATACCGACGCGGGCCTTGACGTCGCGCGGGATCACCGAGTTCTTGTACTTGTCGTCCTGCTTCTCGAACAGCTTCCAGCACGGCATGCTCACCACCTGCGGTGACAGCCCCGCAGCGTCGAGCAGCCTGGCCGCCTCCATCGCGACCGCGACCTCCGAGCCGGTGGCCAGCAGAATCACATCGGGCTTGCCCCGGCTGGTGAGAATGTAGGCGCCGCGCGCGATATTGGCCGCCGAGGCGAACTTATGCTGGTCGATCACGGGCAACCCCTGCCGCGTCAGGAGCAGTCCCACCGGCCCGTCGCGATGCTCCAGGGCGTACTTCCACGCCTGAGCGGTCTCATTGGCGTCGGCCGGTCGGAAGACCAGCAGGTTCGGGATCGCCCGCAGTGCGGCGAAGTGCTCGACCGGCTGGTGCGTCGGTCCGTCCTCGCCGACCCCGATGCTGTCGTGCGTCCAGACGAAGATCGACGGATACTTCGAGAGTGCGGCGACGCGAACGGCGCCCCGCATGTAATCGGAAAAGACCAGGAACGTCCCGCCGTAGGCCCGCAGCAGGCCGGAGATGGAAATCCCGTTCAGAATGGCGCCCATCGCGTGCTCGCGGACGCCGTAGCGAATGTAGCGTCCTTCCGGCGTGTCCTTCTGGAAGTCCACCACATCCGGGAAGCGCGTGTTGTTCGAAGGCGTCAAATCCGCCGAGCCCCCCAAAACGAGCGGCAAATGAGGCATCAGCGCCTCGAGCACCTTGCCCGAAGCCCCTCGGGTCGCTATGGCATTGCCGGCCTCGAAGACGGGCAGAACCTCGTCGAGCTTGACGGGCAGCTTGCCGTCGGCCGCGTCGGTGAACGCCTTGGCCAGTTTCGGATGCTCCTTCGCATAGGCCTCGAACAGCTTGTCCCACTGCCCCTCGACCTCCTTGCCCCGCGTCACGGCCTGGCCCATATGCTCGCGGACCTCGTCGGGCACGTGGAACTTCTTGAACGGGTCCCAACCCCACTGCTTCTTCATCAACGCGATCTCGTCGTCACCCAAAGGCGATCCGTGCGCCGCCGCGGTGTCCTGCATGTTCGGGGACCCGTAGGCAATGTGCGTCCGCAACTTGATGATCGAAGGCCGCTCGACCTCGCTCTTGGCGTTGATCAGGGCCTTCTCAAACGCTTTCATGTCGTTGCCGTCGCCGTCGACCTCCTGGACGTACCAGCCGTACGCCTCGTAGCGCTTGGCCTGGTCCTCGGTGAACGACAGTTCTGTCGGGCCGTCGATGCTGATATGGTTGTCGTCGTAAACCACGACGAGGTTGTTCAGACCCAGATGGCCCGCCAGCGAACTGGCCTCGCCGGAGATGCCCTCTTCCAGGTCGCCATCGCCGACAAAGACGTAGACCTTGTGGTCGAGGATCGGGAACCCTTCGCGGTTGAAGTGATCGGCCAGATACTTCTGAGCGATCGCCATGCCGACACCGTTGGAGATCCCCTGGCCCAGCGGCCCGGTGGTCGCCTCGACGCCCAGCGCCGGATTGTATTCCGGATGCCCCGGCGTCTTGCTCTCCCACTGGCGAAAGCTCTGCAGGTCCTCCAGGCTATAGTCGAACCCGGTCAAGTGCAGCATCGAATAGAGCAGCATACTGCCATGCCCGCCCGAGAGAATGAAGCGGTCCCGGTTGTGCCAAACGGGATTGGCTGGGCTGAAGTTCATGTGTCGCGTCCAGAGGACGTAAGCGGCCGGCGCCATCCCGACCGGCATGCCCGGGTGACCCGACTTGGCCTTCTGGACCCCCTCCAGGGCCAGAAAACGAATCGTATCGACGCAAAGTTGATCAAGTTTCGACAAACCTGGATGCCCCATCGCAATATCCTATTATCAACGAAAATTAATATTGTTCCTGCTATTCCTCATAACGAACCGAACAGCATAACAGCCCGCCAGCCCCCTGGCAAGCCCTTTCCCGGCCCCGCACCCACTCCGCCGCGACCCGGCCAGCTTGACTCTGAATTGGGTTTGATCGGCTTTGCTCTCCGAGCCCAATCGCCATTTTCAGCTCGGAAACGGGGAAATTGGCTTTGCTTGGCGCGTTTGGGCCATTGGGATCCGCGAAAACGGGGACTGGTACGTTCCGCGAAGCGGGTTGTACCTGTCCCCGCTTTCGGGCCGGCCCGCTCGAACGGAGCCGAGCAAATTGGCTTTGTTTTGCACAATAAAGGTCCGCCGAATCGCCCCCTCCGCACCTGACACCCTCCGCCCCGAATGGATTCCTCCTCCAGCTTTCGCCCGGCGGCGACTCCTTGGATGCCCTCCGACTCTCGCACGCGTTTCCTCCCGCCCACAGTCTCCGGCCTCCAGCCTCGGTTAACGATGATTGACTATTGATCTCAATACTCATATCTGTTTACTAGATTACATACACAATCGCGGCCTGTCAAGGAAGAAACTCGCCACCACCCCACTTTCATGCTGAGAAGCACAACGCCCAAAGAGAATCGCCTTGGCGTTCTCCCAGGCGACCGCTACAATAGACCTAGGGATCAAGGGACTATCACGCAACACGAGACGGAGAAGAAGCTATGCTTGAGACCCCGTACGCGGCACTTGGGCAATTCGCCCAGAGCCATGCCAGAGTACGTGCTGGCGCCTCGAATCTCCCCCCGATAGGTGAAAGAACATGAACATATCTCCTGCGTCCAGTGACACCGTTGTTGCTTCCTCAGACCCACATATTTGGATGCCCAAGACATTTACCGATTTCGTCGAGGAGTTGGAGCACATCAAGGGGAAGTGTGAGGGTCGCACCCTGGTCTTTCGTGGCCAGGCAAACCACCGCTGGCTGTTGGATTCCACGTTTGTGCGAAGCTGCAAGCGCATCCTGTTAGATGTGGCCCCCTGGACCAGGCCAAGCAAAGAGGTCAGGGAAGGGAGTCACCAAGCCTATTTCGCTTTGTTCCTCTTCAAGTTTGACCTGCTGGCTACCATCTCGTGAACTCATAGTCCTGGAGGACACGGACGGTGTCGATCCCATGTTTGAAATGTTTAAGCGCTTCCAACAATATCCGCAAGAGGACAAGACCATGCTCAAGGGCACCTTCTTCATGGATTGGTCGGAGAGTGCCGACGTAGCCCTGTTTTTCGCAAACTGCAATGCTGATGAACTGACCCTGCGGTCACGACCAAACGACGGCGCGCTATTCATCTGTGATGTGTCGGTTTCCAGCAAGGCCTTTATGAGGAAGGCTAGTGAAGCCATAAGAGTAGAAGAGATCGTGCAGCGAATGGTGAAGGCCCAGGAAACCGACAGTGCATTTGGCTGTCCGCTTCTGTTCCATCCGCCTACACAAACGAGAATGTTAAGAGCCAATCACCAGGAAGCAGTCTATTGGGCCCAGATGGATTTCAGATACGATTTCGAGCATATCTGGGGCCTCCAGGAACAACAGCAGGAGATGGACGAGCAGATCTATATCAAGCTGGTGCTCCCGTATGCTGCGCGCCACGACTGTGAGAAGCACCTCTCGGAACGCGGGATCACGCACAGTTATCTTTTCCCCGATTAGTCTCGTAGCGGGCCGACATGCCGCAGATGAACCATATGGGGAGTATCGGCTTGATTGTTAACGAATCAGAGGCATGCGGTACTCTTTCTATCTGCCTGATATAGAGTTAATATGAGTTTCGGAACGACGGGTCGAGGAATGGTGTGGGGCGTAGCCCCTGCCAAGTGCTGTCGCAACGTGCCAAGTAACGAACAGGAGACGTCATGAGACACTTTGGACTGGTATTGCTGGTTGGGGGGCTGTCGTGTGTCGTGTCGGCCGGAGCGGCTACGATAACAAACGGGGAGAACACGGGCCGTTGGTCTGAAAAGAGAGCCAATCAATGGTATGCCAATCAACCCTGGCCTTGCGGATTCAACTACATCCCGGCCAATGCGATCAGTTACACGGAGATGTGGATGCCTTACTGCTTCGATCCGGAACGGATCGATAGGGAACTGGCATTGGCTGAAGACATCGGCCTCAACTGCTTGCGCGTCGTTCTGCCGTTCGTGGTTTGGGAACATGATCCGAAGGCCTTTAAGAAGCGCCTCGATGATTTCCTGGGCATTTGCGACAAACGTGGACTCAAGGTGATGCTCACTTTCTTTGATGATTGCGCTTTCGGCCATGATGAGAAGTTGAAAGACCCGTGGTATGGGAAACAGCCGGAGGTGCTTAAGGGATGGTACGCCAATGGCTGGACGCCGTCGCCGGGACACAGTATGGTCCGTGACGCGAAGACCTGGCCGCGACTGGAGAGATATGTCAAGGATCTCATCGCATCGTTCAAGGATGACCCCAGGGTATGGGTCTGGGATCTGTACAATGAGCCCACGAACGGGGGCTTGGGCAATACGTCACTGCCTCTGGTCACCACAGTTTTTACGTGGGCCCGCGCGATCGGGCCTTCTCAGCCACTGACATTGGGACAGTGGAATGGCAGCAAAGAGTTGAATGCCATCATCTACGAGCACAGTGACATTATTACCTTTCACGATTTACGGTGGCGCCGACGGTCTAGCCAACCATATCAAGGCGTTGAAGAAGCACGGCCGACCCATCATCAATACGGAATGGCTCAATAGAGGTAGAGGTTCCCTGGTCAAAGCATGCCTGCCTGTCTTTGAGAAGGAGAATGTGGGATGCATGCACTGGGGACTGGTTAACGGCAAAACGCAAACCAATCTGGGATGGGGCTGGCGACCCGGTATGCCTGAACCAAAAATATGGCAGCATGATCTCTATCACGGAGATCTCACGCCGTACGACAAAGAGGAACTCACTCTGTTTCGCGCATGCATCAGCGCTATGAGGAAGTGAATGAAGGGACACACATCTCGATCTTTGATTCCCTCTAGGCCTTGGACCGGTCCACGCCGCTACGCCACTCGCCACGCCTCCAGCCGAATGTCCCGCGCCTGTTTTCTCCGTTTCCGCTTGCCTGGGCCGCAGGTGTGTGACACACTACTTTCTGGAGAAGTACCCTCGGCGGAGTTGTGGCGAATCCGTTGGGAGACCCTGTGGACCGGATAAGAGGATGAGCATCGAAATGCGTGGGACGGCGGCCAATTGTGACGTGAGGAACAGAATGGGGACAGCATGAAGGATTCGACGGACCTCAGCGGGAAGCCCCAGAGCGGTGCCGTTGCTCTCGACGACGAGAAGCCGTATGAGATGTGGCGACAACGGCTCGACAAGACTCCCTCCGGTGCGCCCAAGCACCCGGCCATTCTGAAACTTCTCAGGTTGTACTGCACTCCGGACGAAGCCGATTTCCTGAGTCGCATGCCGGCGAAATTCTGTTCCGCTTCTCAGCTCGCCAAACTGTACAGGGTGGAGCTACCCAGAATCGAAGCGATACTGGAAAGGCTGATCGACAAGTTCCTGGTGGCGGATATGGACTGCGGGGACGGCGTCCGTTTGTACACGCCACTGGAGATCATACCGGGCTTCTGGGATCTCACCTTCATGCGGATCAGAAGTGATCTTCCTATGGCCGAGATCACGACGCTGTTCGAGAGGTACTGGGACACCTTCTACCCCGGGGTCCTCGGGCGGGGAAAGCCGACGCAGGATTTCCGCGTCATGGTGAGAGAGGAGAGTCTTGGCGAGAAGTTCACTGAGATACTCGACTACGAGCGTACGTCCTGCATCATCGAGAACGCCAAGAGAATCTCCGTAGCGACGTGCGTTTGCTCATCAATGAGGATGCAAGGCAAGAAAGCGATATGTGACAGACCCACCGAGACGTGCATGTCACTTGACGCCGGTGCCGAGGCCGTACTTCGTGTCGGGCAGAGCCGGGAAATCTCCAAAGCCGAGGCGATGGACATCATAGACAACTGCAAGGAACACGGCCTGGTTCAATGTGCCGACAACGTGAAGACAGGCCCCTGGTACATCTGCAACTGCTGCGGTTGCTGCTGTAATATGTTCAAAGCCATGCGGAAGTATGATTTGCGCACCCCCGTGGTTTCCGCCGGTTTTGTCGCTCAGAGCGATTCTCAGAAGTGCAAGAACTGTGGTCGCTGTGTTGCTGCTTGCCCCATCCAATGCATCGAGCAGGGAGAGTCTTCCGCCAGAATCGATGAGAGCATATGCCTCGGTTGTGGAGTCTGTGTGGCCAGATGCCCTTTGGATGCGATAAGGTTAACGAGGCGTAAGCAGCGCATCTACACGCCCAACGAGTTCAACGAGAAGGTCCTGGCGATGGCGCTGGAACGCAACAGATTTGCCGACCAGATATTCCATGATCCCAACAAGTTTTCTCACCGATCACTCAGCGTGCTGATCAACGCATTTCTGAAGATGCCTCCAGTTAAGCAAGCCTTTACTATTGACGCCCTGAGGAGTCGGTTTTTGCAGTCTGTTGCCAAGCTGGTGACGCGTGATTTTGAAAAGACCGTTCAGAAGGAAAAAGAGAGGCTGGCTCGCGAAGAGCACAATCGCTAAACCTATCCGATGAGAGACGCACGGAGTTACGTCCCGGCCTCTACTTCTGGTATATCGAGGTTGGACAAGGCGCACTGGCTGACTCACTAATGTCTGTCATGGGCAAGTGAGAAGGGCTGAGCAACAGAACGTTGCCCAGCCCTTTGTTGGCTTGTCACGTGCCCTTATGCTCTTACCGGAACACCGCGATCAGAAGGACTTGTGTATCGGTGCTGTCCTACCGGCCAGGCCGGCCACTTCAGCCACGGACAGGGCTCGCTGGTAGATGTAGATCTCATCGATCTGCCCGGTGAACCAGTTGTCGGCCGCATCGAAGACGCCGCCGCCACCGACATTGACCGGGAAGGTGGAGGCGCCGTAGGTCTCCTCGATCGCGTTGCCGCCCGAAACTGCGGGCTTGCCGTCGAGATAGATCGTCACGGACGAGCCATCACCAACGGCGACGATGTGATGCCAGTCGGCGCCAGCACTATATCGCCAGGGGAGATCGACCGCACCACTGGCGGCACTCCAAAGCTGGATGTTGTTGCCGGCCGATATTCCGTACTCGATGCAATCGTTCTGACCGATGAGACCACTGCGATCACCGAGGGACAGGTCGCCCTTGATCCAGCAGGCAATGGTGAATTCCGCCAGGTCGCTGAGCAGACTCTTGCCCGTCGCAATGTGGTCGCGAGTGCCATCGAAATCGAGCGCGCCGCCAGAGACGCCGGTGATCCAAGTCGGGTCGCCGTCCAGGGTGCCGTTGTTGCCATTGCCGGACGAATCGGCCGCCACCATGCCGGTGCCGTCATCCAAAGCAAAGTGCAGGACCAGGCCTGCGGCGTCCGGCTCCACCGGTGTGATGAACTCAGGAGCTTGTGGGTACAGCCGGATGTTGTCAACGTACACGACGCCGGAAGCCCCGGCGCCTTCAACACCGATCGCCAGCGAAGTGACACTACTGATGTTGCCACCGATGGTGGACAGATCGATATTCCAGGGTTGCCATTGGGCTTTGGCAAGATCCGCGGCGTCGCCATCATAGGCGACCTTGGTGTTGTTGATCTTGACGTAGAGTTGCCCGGTGTTGCCTTCGGCGCCATAGAAGAAGAGCGATAGGCTCTTAATTCCGTTGGTTGTCCAGTTTTGAGCCAGGGTGAACTCGGCCTCGGACATGCCCGCGCCAGAGTTATCATAGAACAGCGGCATAGACTGTTTGCCACTATTGACGATGGTCTGCTCGGCGAACGGCGCCTCGATATTGCCGACCAGGGAGCCGTTGTCGTCGCTCTCGTAGCCATCGAGCCAGGCCTGGAAGATCGTGCCGCCGGCCTCGAGATCGTCGGTGTAGCTCTCGAAGTCATCGACGACCAGATAGGCCTGTGTGGAGAAGGTCCAGACAGAACCTGCCCAGGATTCGGTCTCCTGATTCTCATCGATTCTCCAGGAGTACGTCGTGTCCAGATCGAGGGCGCCCGGCGCATCGCTGGCAGTCTCGACGGTGTCGACCAGGGGCAAAGCCTCGGCGTCGACGCCGAAATAGACGTCATGCGAGACGGCATCGCGACCGGCCCGCCAAGCGAGCATCGCGTCGATGGCGACGTTGGCGGCGTCATCGGCCGGCTGAGGCTCGCGGGCCTGGACCGGGATGAACATGAAGCGAACCTCGCTTAGGCCATATTGCGGCACAGGCTGCGTGCCATGGCTGCTGTTAACGGTGAGCTTGACGAACCGGGCCGCCACGCCACCGAAATCGACAGTAGTGTTGGCCGTGTAATCGGCCTGCGCCGTAGCCTGAGCCAATTCGACATTCCCCAGAATCGTCCAGTCGACGCCATTCTCGGAATACTCGACCGTCACGTCCTTGATCCCAAAGCCCAACATCAACTCGAATTGTTCGTTGTAGTTCCAGAGAAGCATCTCGTGCAACTTGCGAACCCGCTCAAACTCATATTGAATCGAGAGCGGCTCATCGCCGGGGACAGCCAGCCACATATCGGCTGCGACTGTCGAATGCTGATCCTCCGCGTTGAGGCCGGAACCGTCGACCGTCCTCTCGGGCCCGCTGCCGGCATCCGAGGCGCCGTTGCTTGTGGCCAAGACGTTCTCGACGGGAATGGCCAAGGGCTCGACCGTGAAGCTCCATACCTTCCCTCTTAAGATGGCATTGTCCGGCGCGCCGCTGATTTCGTCCACACGCCAGTAGTACGTCTTGCCAAAATCAAGGGGTTGTACCGGATCATAGATGGTCGCCGTCTGGGCGGTGCCGCCCGTGGCGTTATTGACATCCTCGAAGCGCTCACCCAAATAGACGATGTGCCCATTTGTCGGGGCTGCTGACATCCCCGGCCTCCAGCTAAGCACCACGTCCCAGGGCACATCTGCCTGCCCATTAGCGGGGTTCGGGTTGGAGGCTACAACAGGATTCTCGTACGACAGCGTTACGTCTTCAAAGGTGACGTAGGATTCCCCCTCTTCCCCTGACATTTTTATCCCGATCTTTTTGCCGGCGTCGGCGGCGGTGGCGGTATAGTCCAAGCTGATCTGCTCCCAGTCAGCCGACAGGGCAAGGCCATGTGCCTCAATCAGGTTGATTTCATAATCCTCTCCGGTGAAGTAAAGCCCCCAACCGTCGATGTAGCCCTGCTCTGGCCACGCGTTTCCCACCCAGACGCTTAATGTGTACGTGACGCCTTCAATGAATGTCTCGTCCAGAATCTGATAGATATAGTCAAAGGCCTCGGCATCGGACGGGTACGCCTTGAGATTACCGCTCCGGGCCGGCATATCACCATCCCAGTAATGGTAATCAATATAGGCGTTGCCTACATCACTCTTCCACGCCCCGGTATAATCAGCTCCGCCAATATATACATAATCACCCAGATTATTCAGAGCGTGGTCATCAAAACCCGCATCCGGGACCGTGATGTCCACCTTCTGAGCCGTCGCGGACGAGACGGGCAGAAACACAGCCGCAAAGACTCCAATAATTACAAGAAACGATGACTTTCTCATGGCACTACCTCCTCGATATGGACTTCTGATTGACATCTGCCATTTACGACTCACACCTCTAGGCTTTGGGGATTACTTCAAGACATGCTAATCGAGGGGATGATTCAAAGGTCTGCTGATATCTCGAAGTGGATCACCCGGCTAAGGTGGGAGCAGAAGCGTTAGAGGCCAGCCTCTAGGTTCATCCAAGCGGCCAATACCACTTCAGACTGCGGACCGTGATGTGCCCGATTTTTCATTTGAATTCCATGCGAAAAACAGAAAAACAAATGCTTGGCGGCGACTCGGATCGTGCGCCGACCCGTCCTATCAGGCTCGCCCCCCTGTTAATCGGCTGATAGGAAACGCGACTTAAGAGCCATAGAAACAATTATAGGTCCGAGGGAACGGCAAATCAAGGAAAAAGACCGCCGCGGGTCGATGCCATGAGATGTGCCGCTTCTCTGTGGAAACCCAGGGGGCTCCTTCTTCACAAAGGCGAAGGCTTAATGCTATGCTGGATGGATGCGGTTCGGATAACACTGGGAAATCTCAACTCTGTTGTTGGAGGCAAAAAGCCATGAAGAAGACCGGTAAGGTCACGACAAGAGCGCTGCTGTTCGGTCTTATTCTGCTTCTGGGCGTGCTGACTACGATGCAGGTACTGGCCAACGACCAGAGCAAGGACGACAGGGAACCGTTGGGCAAACAGTGGCAACACCTGGCGCTCACGCAAGTCACAGGCAAGACGTCGATGAGCGAACTGGCCCGGAGAATCAACCAAGTGGGCCGCGAAGGATGGGAACTGGTCTCCGTGGAGGGCCTCACGGAATCGGGCACGACGACGAGCACTGTCTTCTACTTCAAGAAACCGCTTTTTTGAGAGAAACCGGCGCCCCCGGTCGAAGGGCCCCGAGACCTTCAGTTTCCCGTGGGCTGTGCGTTGTAGGCCGCGAGTGTCTTGATCAGGGGAGGTGCGATGGACGACTGGACGGCTAGTCTCAAGCCCTGGGCTTTCGTCGAAGCGACGCGATGAAGGCGCTTGTGTCCGATGCAGGTTCCTTCGGCCAGGGATTGCCAGCGGCCGTCGCGCATGACTTCGAGGGTGTACTCACGGACGCGCTCTCCGTGGCGGATGTCTTCCTGGATAACGACATTATCGAAGGTCTTCTCCTCTTCAAACATCAATTCGATACACTTGCCCTGGCCACTGGCCGAGCCCAGCGGTCGGCTGAAGACGTTGCGGATCGCGTCGCCGAATTCTCTCAGCCGCGTGACATCCGCCTGGGGCACGAGCCCATGCGTGTCCGGCGTGATGCCCAGGATCAGCGTCGAGTTGCGTCCAACCGATCGGTAGTACATATCGACCAGCTTGTCCAGGGGATAGATGAGACGCTCATCGCCCGGCTCCCAGAACCATTCGTGCCCCCCGTGGCCACGTAGCGGCGCATCGGACATCGCGGGCATCCAGTAGGCGCCTTCGGGGTCACCATGCTTGAGCAAGGCGAATCCATTTTGGCTAACGTGCTTGCGAGCGGTCTCCCCTGCTCCAGTCGAACGATACGGGAACGTGGCCCAGCACGGATAGGGAACCGTGCCGGTTTCAGAACCGCCCCAGCGGGCGTCGGCCCGTTGCAGGTTGTGGTAGAAGACGGCGTCCGGCTGATGCTTCTCAACGATCGACAGCACGTCGGGCCCGCCCTGTTCGGGGCCATGCGCGCCGCCGTCGAACCAGAACTCGAACCACTCTCCGTAACGGGTACAGATCTCTTCGACCTCCTGCTCAATCAACTGGTTGTACTCGTTCTGGCTAATGCTGCTGCGCTCTGTGACCTTGAAGTCATACACCCCGAGTTGGGCGTTCCAGCGCGTGCCCAGATAGACCCCCGGCTGGATGTTGTACTTGCGACAGGAGGCGGCGAACTCCGCGACCAGATCGCGCTTGCCAGCGCCCCATGTCACGGCCTTGAGGCAGTAGGGATTGATGTCGGATTGCCAGAGACGAAAGCCAGACTCGTGAGAGGCCGTCAGGATCGCAAAGGTGGCTCCTGCATCTTTGGCCGCCCTGATCCATTGGTCGGTGTCCAGGTCGACCGGATTGAACTGATCGACGTCCGTGATCGGTGTGATGCGGGCTTGTCCCTGGCGGTAGCGGCCTGGATTGAAGGTGTGCAGTTCATAGCAGACCAGCACGCCCAACTCGGCCTGTTGCCAGGCCAGTTGGCAGGGTCTGGGGGTGGGAATCCCCTCCAGTGGCCGAGAAGAGGACTCTCCAGCCTGGGTATCCAGCATGCTGAGTGGAATGTGCACGTTGAACGTGTGCTTGTTCCGGTCGATAGCGGCCGCAGCGTACAATGTGACCGGCTCGCCTGATTCGTCAAACAGAAGCAGGGGCCGCTCCCCCCCGCTCGCGTCGTAGCCGCACGTGATGTACAGGGCCACGATAGCAAGGACTGCGGAAATCCGATTCCTGACGGATGCGATCGTCTGTGGGCCATGATTCATGTGACTAAATCCTCCATCTCTACAAACTGTCCACCGGATTATCACCTGAGCCTCTCGACGTTGGCAAGTCTCTTATTGGCTTGTTTCCCTTGAATCGTCGCCTGTCCGAAGCTATGATCCGTTATTCGTAACGTGAAATCCGATGGCCTGCCGACGACTATTTAGATGGAGGTAGACATGTTTCCCGGCCGAGACTGCAAGCGTGCAAACCTGAGTTCATCCGCAAGAAGATTGATGCTGACCGTTTTGGCGGTCGTTGTCTTGGGGCCGATCGTCAGTGTGGCCCAGGTCCGTGAGAGAATCGACCGTGGGGTGGTGGCACTGGCCGTGAACGAGCGCACGGTCTATGTGGGTTGGCGACTGCTCAAAGATGATCCGGAGAATGTCGCGTTCAACGTCTACCGGAAGGACGTCGGCCTGGGCGATTTTGTGAAGGTGAACGCCAAGCCCATTACCGACTCCACCAACTTCCTGGACGATTCCGCCACGGGTGGGCACGGATACCGGTACAAGATCAAGACCGTCAGCACCAACGGGGAGCGCGAAACCAAGGGACAGGGCTACGCCTTCACGCTGGCCGGGAACCAGCCCTGGTTCTCCATCAAGCTCAAGGACCCGGTGACACTCAAACGCGTCGGCATCGGGGACCTGGACGGGGACGGGGCCTACGATTTCGTTTTGCAACACCCCAATTTCAATGTGGACCCCTACCACCGTCCCGGCTACTGGAAACGCAGCCCCGAACCCTATAAGCTCGACGCCTATTCGTCCCGAGGTGAATTCCTCTGGCGCCATGACATGGGTTGGGCCATCGAGACGGGGACGTGGTATTCCCCTTACATGGTCTTCGACGTGGACCAGGATGGCAAAGCGGAGGTCTACGCCAAAGCAGGCCAGGGCGATCCGCGTGAACTGGATGGCCACGTGCTCCAGGGTCCTGAGTATCTCGTCAAGCTGAACGGGCAGACCGGCGCGTTGCTGAAGAAGCAGAACTGGATTTCGAGAGAAGGGTTCGAATCCTACAACTACTGGTGCCGCAACTTCCTGACGGTCGCCTACCTCGATGGCGTCAATCCGTCCCTGGTCATGCAGCGCGGCACGTACACCATCATCAAGACCGAGGCTCTGGACAAGAACCTCAAGCCGATCTGGACATGGGCCAGTGTCGGTCAATACAAGAACTATCGTGGCCAGGGCCAGCACGGCATCATGACCGGCGACATCGACCTGGACGGTAAGGATGAATTGGTCATCGGCACCTGTGCTCTCGACGATGACGGTGTCCCCATGTGGCGCACGGGACTGGGACACAACGACGCGGGTTACATCGCCGATTTCGATCCGGACCGCCCGGGATACGAGATCTTCTACGGCGTCGAATCGCGTTCGCCCAAGAATGGCGTCTGTCTCGTGGAAGCCAGGACGGGCAAGATCATCTGGGGCTACGAAGGCCGCACCTATCACGTCCACAGCCAGGGCATGGTCGGCGATCTGACCGACGAGTATCCGGGAATCGAATGTTACGCCGGGGAGGCCAAGGGAGGAGACAAGTTCTTCCTCTACTCGGCCCAGGGCAAAAGGCTCTCGGACAAGAATCTCTGGGGGCTGGCGCCCCGCGCCGTCTGGTGGGACGCCGACGAGCAGAAGGAGATCTGCTACAAGAACAAGGTCATCGAATTCGACGGGGACGAGAAGCAGGCGATCGAGGGCAAGGTCCTGATTGTGGCCGATATCATCGGCGATTGGCGCGAAGAGATTGTCACCAGTCTGCCGGGCGAACTGCGCATCTACTCGACCAACACGCCCGCCCAGTCCAGGAGGGTCTGCCTGATGCAAAACCATCTGTACCGAATGGCCGTCGCCGATGCCTCCATGGGCTATTACAATGCGCCCCAGATCGGATTCAAATAACAACGAACCCTATGGGCAACGAGCCGCCCATCCCCCTTCCAGGAGTGACACAGAATGAAACGACTCGGCACAATCACACTCTTTTCCATTGCCATTCTTGCTATCGGTTGCGGAGACGGGGCTCGGAGGATTCGATGGGACTTCCACGATCTCGACGCATGGCGAGACGACTCCCAGGGCGAGAGCCCCAGAAGCTATGCGATCGTCGACCGCGCCCTGCGCATCTCGACCCGAGCGCGGAGCCGGGATCGGGTCAAGGTCCGGACGGTCGATCGCTTCGGCGCCGGGACCTACACCTGGCATGTGTATGTCCCCCAGATGGGCCAGGGTGACCAGGCCAGCATCGGTGCCTTTCTCTACCGGGATGACAAGCACGAGGTGGATTTCGAGATCGGGTACGGCCAGGCCAAACTGCGTCACGAACTGAACGCGAGCGAGAGCGATCTCGTCTGCTATTGCACGTCCCAGGGCCATCCGTACAGTTCGAGCCAGATTCTGATCGAACGCGAGGCCTGGCACACCGTCTCAATCGACATAGGTCACGGCAAGGATGGCGACTACCTGATCGAATGGGTCGTGGACGGTAGGCCGGTGAAACAATTGCAGACTTCCTTCGGTGACGAGATCACCTTCACCGTGCATTGCAGCGTTGAGAATCTGCTGTTCATCGGCGATCACATCCCGACCCAGGACAATTACGCCCTCTTCGACTACGTCGAATTCGCCGCCGCCAAAGGAACAGGGATATCCAGCGCGGCGCCCCGCGAACGCCACAATTCACCCGGGAACAGAACTGAGGACGAAAGATGATATTGGGTGTACACGTCCACATTTGGCTCGTTATGACGCTCTACTTCGTCACGATGCTCCTGATCGGCTGGTGGAGCCGGCGCCGGGCTGCGAATTCGGAAGGGTACCTGGTGGGCCACCGCCGGTTCGGCGTGTTCATGATGATCATGCACGCCTTCGGGGCCGGCACCAATCCGGGAGACGCCGCCGGCGTGATCAGCCGAACCGTCTCGAACGGCATCTCGGGCATCTGGGTCTCCTGGCTCTGGCTGTTCGGCACGCCCTTCTACTGGCTGATCGCTCCGGTGATTCGCCGCATGCGCTGCCTGACGATGGCCGATTTCTATGAAGAGCGTTTCGGCAAGGCCCCCAGCATTCTCTACATCTTCATCGCCTCGACGGGAATGATCATCTGCCTGGCCAGCGTCCTGCTGGCGACGTCCCGCACGGTGCAGGGCCTGATCGGCCGGGCCGCCGACCCCAACGAAACATGGTTCTTTATCATCCTCTTTGTCACTAGCTTCACGTTTATGCTCTACGGGTACTGGGGCGGCATCGTCGCAGCGATACGAGCCGACACGATTCACGGGACGATGATTATCATTCTGTCGTTCATCGCCATCCCTTCCATGTTCCAGTTGGCATCGGTCAACGGCCTGGAAGGCATTCGCACGACGCTCAGTTCCGCGTCGACCGATCAGGTTCACTACCTGCGCCTGTTCGACCCTTCGTCGTTCAACGTCCTGACCATCATTCTCCTGTGCATCAACGCCCCGCTGTCGTCCCTGGCATTTCCTCACCTGATCTCCGTATGCGCGGCCGGGAAGACGGAATGGGAGGGCCGCGTGGGGTTTAGCTATGGCGCCCTAGTGAAACGGTTCTGCACCATTGGCTGGTGTCTCCTGGGGCTTGCCTGGCTGACGTACCTGATCAACGAGGGAATGTCGGTGCACCCGGACGCCGCCTTCGGAGATTCCATTCGCAGGATATTCCCGCCCCTGTTGCAGGGCGTCATGCTCGCCTGCATCATGGCGGCCGCCATGTCCTCCGGCGATGCGTTCCAAGTAACCATCGCCGGGCTGATCTCGCAGGGCCTCTACAAGAAGCACCTGAATCCTCAGGCCGAAGATAAGCAGGTGATGCGCGTCACCAAGTTAGCCGGAATTGGCGTTGTCGTCTCGGCCATTGTCATTGTCATCCTGATGCGGCATAGCGTCGTGACCACGATCCTGGACTACTTCAACATCCTGGGCCTGGTGGGCGTCTCGGCGGCCCTGGGGCTCCTATGGCGGCGCATGAACGGCGCCGGCATGCTCAGCTGTACGCTCACGGCGACGATCATATTCGTCGTCACACGCTATGGATACGATTGCCCGCGCCAAGTCACGCTCGGGTATCCGATGCTGGGCGGGTTTCTCGCCGGCATCGTCGGCAGTCTGCTGACCGCCCCGCCGCCGGTCGAGAAGATTGACAACTTCTACAAGAAGATCTTTTGCCCGATCGGCCAAGAAGAGAAGATGGCGTTGTCTCTGGACGAGGTCGTGCCTCCCTCCCGGCGTTGGCTGACGGCCGGCGGATTGTTTATCGTCAAGCCCACGCTACAGACGTTCATCGGATTCTGGCTGCTGATGGGCATCTGCTTCGCCTGTGTCGGATTCATGATGATGCTGTTTTGAGCGACAGAAGGGACCAACCGGTCGATTGTGACGAAGGGAAACCTGTATGACGTTGACCAACCGAGAGCGAATGGATTGCATTGCCAAGGGACAAGCCCCTGACCGGGTCCCGTTTGTACCCTCGGTCTATGAACACGGCGCCCGTCTGATCGACCAGGGGCCGGGACCGACAAGCCGTGATGCCACCCTGATGGCGCAGGCGGCCCTGAAGGCGTACGAACTCTATCAGCATGACATCGTGACCGTCGGAATCGACATATACAACATCGAGCCGGAGGCGTTCGGATGTGAGGTCAGTCGGGGCGCGCACGGGTCTATCCCCGGGGTAAAGAGCCACCCTCTGGCGCAGGCAGGCAGGCGCGATATCGATCAACTCGCCATTCCACAGGTGGGCCAATCCAATCGTCTGGGTGTTATTGAAGAGGCTTGCCGCAGAGTCTGCGAGGAGATCGGCGAGAAGGTCTGGGTCTACGCGTGCATGAGCGGGCCCTTCTCGCAGGCGGTGGAGTTGCGGGGATTCGAGCAGTTGGTCGTGGACACGATCGAGGACCCCGAGTTGGTTCATCGACTGTTGGAGCGAACGACCGAACTGAGCAAACAGCAGGCGGCGCGCCTGTCCGAGACCGGATGTGGCGTCAACCTTTACGAGTCATGGGCGACCATCCCCCTTATCACCCCCGCCATGTTTGGAGAGTACGTGGTGCCTTACAACCGCCAGGTGATTGACATGGTCACAAGCAACTACAGCACGGAGCCGGCGGCGGTGATCATGGGCGGTAATATCAATCTGTTGGCCGATTTCTTCGTTGAGGTGGGTACGTCCCTGATGGCGGTGGACTACAAAGCCGACTTCGATCTGGTCAGGTCCAAGACGGCGGAGACCAACATCATCATCCGGGGCTGTGTCGATCCGAAACTGATCGAGCGCGAAGATTGGGACACCCTGCAGGACTCGATCGATCAGTTGGCCCGAAAATCGCGAGACATGCACAAGTTCGTCTGGGGCTGCGGCTGCGTAACATACGATACCCCGGCAGAGAACCTGTTGCGTTTCAAAGACATGTGTCTCAACGCGTGATTCGCGCCGCCATACCGAAAGGTCACCGCCGAGTTGCGGTCACCCAAGCGTTGATTGGTTTGAAGCAACCGCCTGTTGGGGGGAGCGCCTTGATATGAGTCTCTTGACAAAAGCCACGACCCACACATAGTCTTCCTTCATGGCCAGGAATCTCTTTTCGATCAAGTACCAGGATGCGATAGAGAGTGCGAGTGTGATAGGGAAAGCCCGCAGAAACATCAGCGACACAGACGCCTGGGGCCATAGGGCCGCGATGCTTTGTTGGATGGGAAAGGCGTAGATGTAGATCCCGTAGGAGAAATCGCCATACCGGTTAAATTTCCGAATCTCGCCGCCGGGCAGGTACGATAGGCATAATACGGATTCTGATTAGTTCTCGTGCGGTATCCATTCAGTGTGACAGATCGAGCAAAGCTGTTGGGCTGTGAGTTGGTTCCAGGCTTGGCCACAGGCATTGAAGAGATCGGTGTAGTCCTGATAGGCGCGATTGCTGAGGTAGTGACTCCTGAGATAGGCCCACAGGCGTTCGACCGGGTTCAACTCCGGGCTGTACGGCGGCAGGTGTAGTAATGTGATATTCGGTGGCACCTGTAAGTCTTTGGCCAGATGCCAACCGGCTCGATCGAGCACCAGGACAACATGCACATCGGCCGTGACAGATTCGCTAATGAACCGCAGATGATGATTCATGTACGCCGTGTTAACGGTCGGAGCCAACAAGGCCGACGAGACGCCGGTGGCCGGGTTAACGGCGCCGAACAGATAGACCCATTCGTACTCGGTTTGTTTGACCGCTGTAGGACGGGACCCCTTCTCGGCCCAACACCGCGTCAGGGTGCCTTGCTGGCCGATCCGTGCCTCGTCCTGGAACCAGACTTCGACGCGCTGGTCGCGGTGTTCTTGCCCGATCCTCTGGACAAAAAGGGGGTCTCCTCCAACCACGCCTGCATCTGCTCAGGATCGTTCTTACGGTGACGCGGCCGGGGCGCAAGGCACGAGAGGCCCAAGCGATGCATCAGATCGTACACACCGGCAAGCGTATAGTGGACGCCGAATTCCTCTTCCAGAATCCGCCGCACATCCTGGGCGCGCAGACTGCAGACCCCATCGGCTTGGGGCGGTCCGCTCAGAACCCGCTCTTTCAATGACGGTTCCTGCGAATCAGGCAGCTTGGGCGGACGGCCGGATTGCCGTTTTGGACGGACCGCCTCCAGTCCTCTGTCACGGTAGGGATACACCCATCGCTGCACGAAGTTCTTGCTGCGGGCCAGCAGGTGCATGATCGTTTCGGTGCGGTGACCGTCCAACGCTAATAGGACGGCGCGATAGCGGTCTCGTTGCTTGGCCTCTCGTTCCTGGCGGCTTCTGTGACGAAGTTGCTCCAGGTCGTCGGGATGGTGTGCCTTGACATTCATCTGACAGTTCTCCCTTTCTTCGAGAGCATGACAGATGTTCGAGCAGGGCGCTACCCTATTTAAATATGCGCGCGAGAATTTTTCCTACTCCGTACGACTCTCTATCGGCCCGAAGCAGATGAGACTTTGAGGGAAAACCGGCGAACCAAGGGCAGCGTCGAGCCGGGCATTTCCCAGGATGAAAGTCGATCTCACCTCTCCATACGATTCGCGCCGGCCGCTCCTGATTCCTCAGTATTTTGCTTTACCTTTCCAAGTATTTCTATATGTTAAAAACATTTCTATGCCTGATAATTATTGAATCGCGGTCCTCGACCCAATCGATAGCCATGACGAATGTGGCCTGAACCGAGCCTTCACTGTGTAGCTGAGAGAAGAGGAGAGCCAAGCAATGCCATTCAAGCAATTCATTGCCATCCCCGTATTCATCGCGTTCCAAGCCTTCACCATGATGGCCCTGGCCCGGTTCGTCCCCTTGACGGGACAGGCCGCCGGCGGTGGCCTGACCACCTGGATCGCCTTCCAGGCCTGGGCCATGTACTTTTTGGGCGGTTGCACCATCAAAATGGCGGGCAAGACAATCGTCGGCTACGTCGGGGGCATCGTTGCGTCGGTGGCAATCTTCGAACTGGCCGGGGTGTTCGGCGCCTTGAGCGCCGGTGCCACGCCCTGGGGACTCTACCTGGCCGTCTTCATCGTGGTCATCTTCGTCATCTGTGTCGAGCGTATCCCGGGTTGCGATTTCGTCCCCGCCTACTTCATCGGCGCCGGCGTCTTCTTTGCCCTGTTTACCTATCTACCCAAACCGGACGAGGTCGCCAAGTACACCTGGTACCTGAATCTGGCGGTTCCCGAGATCGTGGCTTGCGTCATCGGGCTTGCCTACGGCTGGTGGACGGTGACGACCAGAACCTGGTACGAAGCCAGGATTGCCAAGCCCAAAGCCTAAGGCCATCATAAGGCGTCCGGTATCTCTTCTCTCGAGACTCCGCTCATCACGAACCGGACGGAAAGGATGAGACCTCAGATGCTCGCCAAGAGGATCATTGGCGTCATGCTCGTCTTGACCGCGACAGTAGTCCGCGCCGAGACGGCGATCATGTCATCGCAGGTTGGATACGACCTCGGCGATCCCATGCGCGCCATTGTGCGGAGCGATCGGTCGGACGATCTGTCGCCCAACACGACCTTTGCATTGATTGACGACAGCGGCGCACCGATCCTTGAAGGCGAACTACACCCTTGGGCAGAGAAATGGGGATGTCACTGGTCGGTCGCAGATTTCTCACATCTCAAGAACGAGGGGACTTACACGATCCGCATCAGGGACAGCGCCGGCGCGTTTCTGAAAAGCGATCCGATCGAAGTCGGCCGGCGTGCGCTCTGGTCGAAGTGCTACCGAACGATCGCGTTCGACTATCTCAAGACCAGGGCCGAGCAGGCGCGTACGGGTAAGGGGTGGCGCGATTGCGGCAGTGACCTGCAGGAGTTCAGCAGTCACGCCGTCGCGGTCGACGGCCTTTGCGATGCGTTGGCGTTGGGCGTTTCGCTCACCACACCACAGGAGCGAAACGCCCTGCGGGCCCAGATTCTGACCGGGTGCGAGTATCTGGCGCATCTTCAGGACAAAGCCAAGGCCCTGGGGCTGGGCGACGGCGCCGTCGTACACGAGGACCGGCAGAAGGACATTGTCACAGGCAACGTCGCCAAGGCCGCCATGATCTTCGCCAGAGCCGCGCTTCTGCTCGCGCCGGGGCAGGCCGAGAAAAGCAACGAGTATCTCAACCGCGCCCGGCGGGCCTTCGCCTGGATCGAAGCGCACGGCCCTGTCATCAACAACGAGACGCAAATCTTCTTCCCCCACGTCCACGGGGCGCCCGACGGCGCTGCGCCCCCTGCCGACCAGTGGATGACGCGGGACCTGGTGATGATGGCCCGCGCCGCCGTGGCGTTGTATCGCGCCGGCCAGGACCCATACAAAACGAAAGCGGCCCACTACGCCGATCTCGTGATGAAACGCCAGGTGCCGCCAACGCAGCGGGAAGGCCGCTTCTACGGACATTTCTATACCTACGACGATTACGCATCGTTCGACGGCGTCCGCTTCACCGAGAAAGCGAATATCCATTGCGGCGCCTGGAGCAAGGAGGGCCGCATCTACAACAAAGGCGGCCACTATCCCCACTACCTGACCCCCCTGATCGAGATGCTCGAACTATGGCCCGATCATCCCGACGCCGACCGGTGGCGACGGTGCCTGCATGACTTCGCCTATGGCTATTTTCTGCCCGCCTGCGAGCAAAGCCCATTCCTCATCCTTCCCGCCGGCTACTACCACAACGAGGGACTCCTCCACTTCGGCAGTTGGTATCACGGACACAACAACATCTACGCGTTCGCGGCGTCGCTGGCCCTCGAGTTCGACCAACTGTTCCAGGACGGCCGGTTCAGAGACATCGCCGTGGGGAATCTGCAGTGGATCGCCGGTCTGAACTGCGGCCTGAAAGAAGGGGACCCGGCCCGGTATCTGCCCGTCAGCATGATCGCCGGCGTCGGCGCCAGGTCCCGGGGCAGTTGGACAAAGATTACCGGCTCGATCTGCAACGGCTTCTCGGCCAGCCAACAATTCAAGATCGCGCCACCCTCTGCCGATCGCGACCAGCCCCGCTTCTTCGACGACGAGGCCTACATCGCTCATAGTCTGCCCTACCTGGCGGCGTTGACCCGACTGGAAGCCTATAGAGACAATTGAAGGTATCCGGTCTTTTCTCTTTCTTCACCTAATCGATTTTGACTCTTAGCTTGGGCAGGACCCTGCCAATAGAATCCTTTTCGTAGAGGTCCCACTGGTAATCGACCACCTCCAGATCCTAACGAATGCAGGGTGGACTGCAACTGAATGTTGATCCGCCGCCCATTGGATTGGCGCTTTGACACCGGTGCGACCTGCATGGATAATACCCGTGGGCGTTTTGGAGAACCCCACGCGATTGGCGGCGTATAGGGAATCGCAAAGGCTGTTGACGAGTCGTGTGACAATGGATTTAGGGGAGTCATAGATGGCTGAGAAGCAAGAAACGGCGACGCAGGCAAGATACGACATCTCGGTCATTCGGCCTCAGATGCGGAGCGAGGACTTCAAAATGCGTGGGGAAGGCTTCGCCCCGGAACGGCTGGCCGCCATCCGAAAGGGTCTGCGCGCCCTGCACACCCTGGAGCTGATGGCCAAGACCATCTACAAGTTCCAGATCACCAAGGAACGTAGCGAAGTCAACCGCCAACTCATCGCCGCGATGTGTAATGAGATGGGTCACTACCAGGACTTCCAGGTCAAGCTCTATGAGTACGGCTTTCGTCCCAGCATCATCCGGCCGGCCTTCTGGATGGTCGGCTTCGCCTTCGGATTCGGGTCGCGCCTGTTAGGCCAGAAGGCGATGTTCAAGACCGGCGTCTGGGTTGAGTCCAAAGCGGTCCACCACTACGCCGAACTGCTCGAAACCATCGAATGGGACGACGAGACCCGCAAAGTGATCGAGAAGGATCAGGCCGACGAAGACGGGCACATCAGCCGCTGGAAGGCCCTGCTCGAAGAATCCTGAACGACCACGCATCATCGCTCGAAGACGCTGGGCATTTGACAGAATCCTCTCTCTCGGCAATAATCGGAAGGTGTCGGCACTGAGCCATCCGTGATAGTGGGCAACCGCTGGGTGAACGAGATCAGGCAGCCTTGAGAGAGGACACGATGAATCGAAGGAACTTTCTGCGACTAAGCGTTACCACGACCTTGCTCCCCGCTCTCCAGGCCCAGGGACAGGGCCGGGACAAACCCAATGTCCTCTTCATCGCGATCGACGATCTAAACGACTGGATCGGTTGCCTGGGGGGACACCCCGATGTGAAGACTCCCAACCTCGACCGACTGGCGGCACGGGGCGTGCTCTTCACCAACGCACATTGCTCGGCGCCCGCCTGCAACCCCTCGCGGGCCAGCCTGATGACGGGCATCCTGCCCTCGACGTCCGGCGTCTACGTCAATCCAAACCCATGGCGAAAATCGCCCGTGCTCAAGAACGCGGTGACACTCCCGCAACACTTCACGGCGCACGGCTATCGCGCCGTCGGAGGTGGCAAGATCTACCATGGCGCCTTCCCCGACCCACCCTCCTGGCAGGCGTATTTCCCCTCCCAGAAGAAGAACAAGCCCGACGACCCCATGCCGGCGGGCCGCCCCCTCAACGGGATGCCGAGAACCTCCCATTTCGACTGGGGGCCGGCACCTGTCGAGGACGAGGCGATGGGCGACTATAAGGTCGCCAGTTGGGCGATCGGAGAGTTGCAGAAGAAACACACGAAGCCCTTCTTCCTCGGCTGTGGATTCTATCGGCCGCACCTGCCCTGGTATGTGCCCCAGAAGTATTTCGACATGTATCCGGCCGATAAGGTGACACTGCCCAACGTCAAAGAGAACGACCTGGACGATGTCATCTCCATCGGAAAGAAGATGGCCAGGCCCCAGGGCGATCATCGCAGGGTCCTCCAGCACCAGCAGTGGCGCAAGGCCGTGCAGGGGTATCTGGCCTCGATCAGTTTCGTGGATGCCTGCCTGGGCCGAGTCATCGACGCCTTCGACGCCAGCACCTACAAGGACAACACGATCATCGTGCTCTGGAGCGACCACGGATGGCACCTGGGAGAGAAACTCCACTGGCGCAAGTTCGCCCTGTGGGAGGAGGCGACCCACAACGTGATGATGATGATCGCGCCGGGCGTGACAAAGCCCGACCAGCGATGCGCGCGGCCTGTCACGCTGTTGGACATCTATCCCACGCTGATCGACCTCTGCGATCTGAGCAAGAAGCCCGAGTTGGAAGGCCGCAGTCTCGTCCCCTTGCTAAAAAACCCGAGCGCTGCCTGGGACCGCCCTGCCCTGACCACCCATGGACGCAGCAACCACTCCCTGCGCACCGAACGCTGGCGCTACACGCGCTACAGCGATGGCTCCGAAGAACTCTACGACCACGACAGCGACCGGCAGGAATGGACCAACCTGGCCGGCGATCCGAAATACACCGCCATCAAGAAGAAGCTGGCCGCCTGCCTGCCCCGGACCAACGTCCCCGAGATCGAGCGGAGCCGATAGCATCACACCAGAGACAAAAGACAAAAAAAGGCCGTGAGTACGAAACTCACGGCCTTGATATGACACGTTGTTGAATCTCTCAAATGCAGTGATTAAGCACGTCGACGCAACTTCGCACCAGCAAAAGAAAGACCCAATACACCCAGAAGCACCGCACCCGGAACAGGCACACCCGGAATCTCGGTGGCATTCAAGATGTTGATATTCCACGCAGTGGCCATTACGCCAGTCCAATTCGAGTAACCAGACCAGTAGTTGGCTCCGTTCTGCGTATCAACGAGGTACTCGCAGTAATCTTCCCACCAGTTCCAAGTATCACCCGGATCCAGATTCATCGTAGCCGGATTGAATGCGCGTAGATTTGTGATCTGTGCACCGTTCAATCCGATGGTCGTCTCCAAGCCCTTGTAGGCGGCCCACATCGCATAGGGATGCCCGAAGTTGCCATTCCAGGTGGAGTTGGCGGACGTCTGCCACTGACTGTTGATGTAGTTCAACGCAGCAGTGACATCAGCCGGAGTCAGAGAGGCGTCCGTACCAGTGAAGGCAGCCTCCATCAACCAACCGCCGGTTCGCGAGACATTGCTGCCCCAATTGTGGGCTGCATCGTAGTCAGAACCTCCGTCGGCGTTCTGAATGTAATTCGTCTAGACGCGCAATTCGTCTTTGACGAACTGGGGCACAGTCGCGCCAGCTGCCTCCGCATACATCATTCCTACCACGGGCCACTGGGAAGTAGAATTATCAGACTGATTGTAGTCCGCATAGTAGCGCCAACCACCTTGGGCGGCGCCAGAATCTGACTGGCCGTAGGCGAAATAATCCACCACATCCTGGACAAGTGTCGAATACGTACGCCCTAAGGCAGCGGGAGCACCGGGCGTCAACTTAGCCTGTTTCGCAATGGGAGCAAGGGCAAGACCGGTAACATACGTATCCCGACCGTGGTTGCCACCTGGCACGAATTTGACACCCACCCCGTTGCCATTCGTGTCGGGATTGCCGGCCGGCTCGTTGCTAATAGCGTACGTTTGTGCTCGACTGAACAGATAATTGAGGCCATTTTGCACGGTGGCACCGTAAATTGAGCCATCGTTTGCGGTGTACCCCTCCTCCATGAAAGCAAGCAGAGCGGCGCCGGTGGCTGCCGCATCAACATTATCATCCCCATAATTCCAGCGACCGTCGGCCAGCTGCTGACTATCGAGCCACGCCAAGCCGCTGCTGATAGCAGCATCCTTCTCAGCTTCTGTAGCAGCCTGTACGAGACTGCCCGCTATCAAGACAACTGCAATACAATATATCCACCTTTTCATATCACCCACTCTTTCTCCCCCCCAAGTTCAGGAAATCGTTCGTTCCACGTTAACTCGGTGCACCTCTTCGCACCTCCCTTCTCCCCCCCCTGCGCCTAAGGCTGCGCAAATGTAGACATCCGTGGACGAAGTTCAATCGGCAGGATTCCTTCCCGCGGGGCGCCTTGTGTGATGATATTGCATACCACACACATGCCATTATAGGTTTTCTACACTCTGAAAACAAAGATTTCCCTGAAATCGCCCGGCGGTTCGGGGAGCAGGAAAACCGCAACCCACCCCACCCTCATAACCTCTTATTGCCACAGTCTTTACCGGCACCTAATCACACCTAAATCGCTCTGTCTTATCGCCACCAACACCAGGTTTTTTCGGGCAACCCTCGTGATATACTGGCAAAAAGAGTCGCACTACCCGAGGTCATCGCAATGTCACTCAAAGTTGAAATGCGATCGGCGAAGTTCTGTGCTACTTCAGAGCCTTGATGATTTCCTGACTTGCGGCTTGCTCGGCCAGCATCAGCGCCGTCATGCCGTTGGCATCCTTGACGTCTGCATCGGCTCCCAGCGTAATCAAGAGTTCGGCCATCTTCGCGTCCCTTCGGAGGACCGCCAGGTGCAGTACCGTGTAACCGTCGCTCGTTTGCGCGCCGATTGATGCGCCCTTACCTGTGAGGTATTGGACGACGTTCCGACGACCGGCGAGAACGGCATTGTGCAGGGGCGTGAGACCCCCTTCGTTTGCGGCATCGATTTGAGCTCCCTGCCCGAGTAGATACTCGACCGCCTGCTGCTGACCGGCTAGCGCCGCGTTGTGAAGCGCCGTTGCCCCTTTATCAGCCTTCGCGTTGACATCCGCGCCCTGGGCAACCAGAGTTTTTAACTGCTCCATATCGCCCAGTAAGGCCCCCGTGTACAGCGATGATACGCGCGCCCCGCCGGCAACCAGCAAATCGACCGTCTCTTGAGAACCCCGATACACAGCGATGTCCAGTGGAGTCTGCCCATCCCGATCCAGCGCGTTGATATCGGCCCCTTTGGAGAGCGCCAACGCGGCCAGTCTGGGACTGCCGACAGCAACCGCCCAGTGCAGCACGGACCGGCCGGTCTGGTCGAGCTTTTGCACATCGGCCCCTTTGGCGATCAGAAGGGCCGCGGTGTTCGCGCTTCCAGTCAAGCAGGCATAATGCAGGGGCGTCTGTTCCATCGCGTCGACCGCGTTGATATCGGCGCCGCGGTCAAGCAGAAGTTGCGTCATCGCCTCATGCCCACAGACGGCGGCTCCATACAGAGGTGTCTGCCGGCTGTTGCCCTGTCTGGCTTCGATGTCCGCACCCTTGGCGATCAGGCACTCAGCCACAGCGTTGTGCCCGGCACAGGCCGCGTAGAAGAGAGCCGTTCGTCCGACGCTGTCGCGGTCATCCACGGCGACCCCGTTATCGACGAATCCCTCGACCTGATCTTTCCGTCCGAGGTACGCCGCCATATGGAGACTGGAGACCGCCGCACCTTTTTCCACTAGCAGATTTAAGACATCATGGCGAAGATAATGCGCAGCCAGGTCTGCGGGAGTTAGACCTTCCTCGTTCTTGGCGTCCGGATCGGCGCCCTGCTCGATTAGAAGGGTAATGATTTCCGGACTGGCGGATTTGGACATGACCACAACGTGGAGGGGTGTATTTCCGATCTGATCTCCAGCATTGATGTCCGGGACGTTATCGATGAGTGAGCCCACATCGTCGATGGCCCCAGCCCAAACAGCGCTGTACAGTTGTGCGACGGGGTCGGCCAACCGCGCAGACAGAGCCGGATCTCTCAGCGACAGCGATGGACCTGAATCAACCGGAGGCGTAAGATCGGCAATCGTCTGCCCCGACAGACAGAACAGTAACGTTGCGACCGATATAACCAGTGACGTCTTACACATTGTTCCCCTCCTGGCAGCACGGACACCTCCCCCTATCTATCCCTTTAGTATACCTATTTTCCCTACAATGTCAAGACTTATCCTCCTCCAAGCAGACGTCCTTCTCGACTCCAAAGCTCTCGGCAGCCTTGCCCAACCCAGCACTATCTACAAGGCAGGGTTCGGCATTTCGGCAACGGTATGAGCGCTGTTTGTCAGACAAATCCGGACCCAGCTTGAATCTTCCGATCAACAGCAATGACTTTACCGGACACACCGGGGAGCGACTTAACCATCATCACCACCGCTAGAGAAGGACAGGGCAACGCGCAGAACGGCACACGTCTTCTCAGGGTCGCGACCGCGGTAGGCATGTGGTGCCCGATTCCTATTCGCCTTTATTTTTCTGACAGACAACTCGACCATCCTCGTCCCAGGCGAGAATCAGCCAGTCGGCCCTGGCTTCCGGAGGTAGGACCAGTTGGGCTTTGTGCTTCCGGGCCATCGCCAGGTTCCGTGTTTCCCAGTCATCCGTGCCCACCAGCCGATAGAACAATCTGCCTTCAGCCAGGCGATTGGTCTTGAAGGCGACTCTCAGGCTGCGTCGCGTGGCCTTCGACTGACAGTCAGTGATCTGGAGTGGGTCTCTGGCCGCCAGTAGGGTCGCCGTGCCAATGAGGTCGAGTCGATACTGCTGCGCCAGTTCAAGGTTCTCTGGATTCTCGACAACCTCCCGTATCGCCCGGTCGATCTGCTCGTGGATGTCCTCCTCGTCTGGTGCGCCGTCAGCCAGTCGCTGCGTCATCCGTATGATCTGCCAATCCTCGATGCCCTGCCGAGAGGCTTCCCACCGTCTGGAGGTCACGGGACCTGTCAGGCCGGCATAGACGACGCCGCAGTCCGCGTAGAAGGTGCCATTCGACGGCGCCCCGTCGTAGTCGTCCCACGGATCGCCACGCCAGGAGTTGTAGGCCCAGAAGAACACGCCGTCCATGCCGAGACTAGCGGCCTTCCATGGCTTGAGGCGATGGTAGTCGTAGGGCGATTGCGATTTCATATTGATGCTGCACGTGTAGCAATAGACCGGCTCGCCGAGACCGTGATACGTCTCGAGCAACGCTTCCCGGTCCTTGGACTTGATCAGGAAATCCAGCGACGGAATCCACACGTCAATATACGGGTCGAGGCGTTTGACATCCGCCACGGTCTGGCAGCCGTCCATGACCAGCCGCACACGCGGGTCGATCTCGCGCAGCAGTTTGCAGCCCTCGACGGTGTGGTCGATTTCTTCCAGCAGCGCTTCGTCCCACACCTGAACGCAGAAATCATCGTAGCCCATGCCGAAGGCCTTGAGGTGGGCCAGCCAACTCGTATAGGCAGAGCGAAACGCCCTGTCCCAGGCGTCACTGTGATACTCGAAGCCATACTTCTTGCCGATGCTCGCGTGGAACGATTCCAGAATTCCATACGCAAACAGAATCTGTCCGCCGGCCTTCTCTGCGTATTTCCGCTTGATACGGAGCAGGTGATCGTAGTCGGCATAGTCAATCTCACCGAGCGCGTTGCCCTGGGCGTCGAACTCGGGAGTCGGGATCGCCGTAGGGGCGAGGAAGAACGTGACCTTGTGCTCGTACAGATCTCGGGCGTACGCCTCATCACCGGCATAATCCCAATTGTATACCGCGAAATCTGGACTGGTGGCGATTCTAAGCGGCTGGATGTCCAGTGCGATCTTCACCGTCTTACCTGGGAGACTGCCCCTGATCGCGCGCTGCCCGATAGGATCGAGGCTCAACGTGCATTCATATTGCCCAGGCGGAAGATCCGCCGCCGGCAGGGTCAACCACAGTTGTCGACTCTCACCGGCCGGGATATCCAACCGCCCTGCTATCCCCAGGGGCAACAGCGGATCGGCAACCGTCGGACCCTTGACCACATCCTGCCAGTCCGCCACGGACAACTCGGGCCGTATGCCGGCAAAGCGAATCGTCTCTCCAGCGCCGCGCCATTCCAGATCGGTCAGATCCGCGCGTAGTCTCAGCGGCGTGTTGGCCAGATTAGAAATGACGATATTCGCATGCTCGTATTCATTGACCAACGAGGTGATCTTGATCTCCCCAACGCCACCGAGGTGGTCGGGGAATTCGGTCCGCTCCACATTCGCCCAGTTGTTCTTGGTCCAGAGCACCCAGCGCATGTGGTTGAGCTTCTCGGCGGCGGTCTTGACCGCCTCGTTCAGGGCTCGGAACGTCTTAACGTCCAGCGATCGGTCCTGGGCAACACTCTGCTCGAGAGCCCGACGCAGGTTGCCCTCTGCCTCCAGGGCCTGCGCAACAGCCATCGACAGCGGCGCATGCAACGGATGGGCCGCCCCCAGTCTGGCCGGTGCCCCTTTCATCGCGTCCAGCGCCCGCCCGATCTCTTCCAGGGCGCGGGCGTCACCGACACCACAGGGAAATACGGCGCGCCAGATGGGCTCCTGATCGACCTGAGCCGTCAGGACAACCTCATCACCACAAAGCCCCACCGGATACATCAGATCGACCGGTTCGGTCATATGGGCGATCTCAATAGAAGGGCCGCCTGCGCCGGATAGATGGGCATTCATCTGTGGACGAAGCCCCAATTGGACCCGGGCGTGGTTGGCGCCCAGGACAGGAGGAGCGACCTCCAGGACCCGCTGCACGACCGGCGCCTTCCCGAAAGTCACCGTTCCAAATCGCGTGGCGTTGTTGAACGTGCCGTAGGTAGCGCTCCAGGCCGAACGTTCAAACTCGACTTTTCGCTGCCGCGTAAAATTGACATGCCAGGCATCGCCCGGTTTCGGCACGACGCCGAGTTCCGACCAGGGAATGGCCATCTCAATGCCCCACCCACTCCGTCCGAGGTCTGTCAGCGGAGCGATATCAAGCTGGGGGTCCCAGCCGTAGTTGCCGAATTTGGAATCACTGGTCAGTCCCTCACTGTTGACCAGGATGTGGTAGACGGTGATATCATCGGGAATTTGGATGAAGATCTCCACGCAATCATCCCGCCAAACATCACGATCGCGCACGGTGTGAGTGGCGACAATCTCGTCCATCATCGGCTCGTCGCATTTGAAGGCCAGATAGAAGGCCTCGGCATCGTAATAGAGTCGCACCTCCGTCTGCGACTGCGCCAGTCCTTTGCCCATATTCTCTACGAACGGAAACACACGGGCGCAATCCCGCCAACCGGCGTCGTCCAACCGACCATCAATAACAGGATGAGGACTCTGACCGATGTGAACCAGTGGCACGGCGGCCTGGACGGAAAGCAAACCACAGGTCAACACCAAACACAGACTACCGATCGCTTTCTGCATGCCCTGGTCCTCCCTGACCTCTGATTGAGTAGTGCCATCGCGAGAGATTTGCTGTGTGACATTATACCACGCTGTCCCCTCGGGACAAGTTTCATCACGAACAGGTCGCCCCAGAAAGAGAACGAAGCGTCACCCGCGAAACCCTGGAGCATGTCATCAATGACACCGGACGGCTCTAGGTAGACTCGATGGAACTGGGATCGATAGGTCGCATTTTCCGGGGAATCCAGACCCCATCAAACAACGTCGTCAGGTGTTTCTGAATACCGCGTCGAATCCGCGACGGTGAGGTTTCCGGTACGACCACCGTACCGGTGAGAATCTCGCCGGCCAGGGCACGATAATCGGTGGCGGCCTTGCTGCGCGGGGCATACGTCAGGACCGACTCGCCCGCACTCGGTGATTCGGCCACGCGAACGTCTCGATGAATCACCGTATCGAAGACCAGATCGCCGAAGATGTCGCGCATCTGCTGCTGAATCTGCCGGCTGAAGGTTCGACGTTCTTCGACAAAGGTCAACAGCAGGCTGATGCTCTCCATGGAGTAGGGATGAAAGCGGTCGCGGATGATGTGAATGGTTTCCAACAGTCGCTTGAGCCCCTCCAGCGCGTAGTAATGCACCTGCACAGGCACGACGATGTCGCTACTGGTCACCAGGGCGTTGAGCGTCAGAACACCCAGCGACGGCGGACAATCGATCACGCAGAGATCATAAGCCCGCCGGGCCTCGCGGAGCCCCCTGCTCAGCAGCAGTTCCTTGCCGGGAAGACCTCCCAATTCCAATTCGGCGCTGGCAAGCAGCACGTTGCAGGGCGCCAAGTCAAGACCCTCGGCGTCCGTCGACACGATGACTTCAGACAAGTTCTGGTCGGCATTGGCCAGGAGATCGTAGATCGTATAACGGAACGCGTCCGGGTCATAGCCCAGACCGATGGTGGCGTGAGCTTGCGGGTCCAGATCGATCAACAGGACCCGTTTCCCCCTTTCAGCAAAAGCAGCGGCGGTATTGATGGCCGTCGTGCTCTTGCCACAACCACCTTTCTGATTGACCACAGCAATGGTCTGCATAGTATCACCCTCTCTTGGAGCACGCCTCTGAATCTCAGATCGCCCCTGCAACACTGGCGGTTCTCCGCCAATATGCGAATAGAACAGGCCCGATATTCGCAAGACATCCGCGAACCGTAGGCCTGCGCGTCCAACCACCCCCTTGTGGTCTCTCTCCAAACGTGTCCGCCCGCCAATCCAGGCCAGCCGCCGGGACTGCGCGCAACCTCCCTGACACAATAGGTAGTATACGTAAACAAGCAAGGCTTGTCAAACAATTCCCATACCCCAGGACCGCCATAGACGTCCTATAAGACACCGGCAACGCGCCGCACACAGCGGCAGCGCGGTTTTCTACATCAACGAAACAAGGGCAGGACAACATCACGTTGCCCTGCCCTTTGTTTGTACATCATTTCTGACGCCCCAGAGACACGATCGTCAAGACCGGCCGCTGCCGTCAGTTCTCGTCAATCTCCTCAATCAAGGTGCGACATAATCGCCTTCATAGAGTCTCACGTTGTCGATCCAGAACTCACCGGCGGCAAAACCCATGTGGAAGGTGGCGGCCGTAGGACTCACGGTTGCAGCCATGACCGGAGTAGTCATGCTATATTCGGCCCATTCCTCGGTCATAGTGAAGACCTGCTCACCATACGCCGTGTAAGGATCAGCGTCCAGTTCCGGCTTGAAGCGGATGTCCAGCGTTCCTTCCTTGCACTTGAGAAAGGCGGAGAAAGTGTATTTCTTACCTGCTTCAAAAACCAGGTTCGGCTGCTTCATGCCGTTGTCCCAGGAATTCGCGCCGGCTGTGGGAATCACTACGTGCAGGCAGTGCTGTCCCTCAATCGAACCTTCGGGAACGACGGCGCCCGTCAATTGCTGGACGACTTCGATGGCGTCACCACTGTAGGAGAGCCACGGCTCGACAACACCATCCTCGAAGCCACCGTTGATCAGTATGCTCACACCTTCGACAGCCGGTGCGGGACGACCGTAGCCGATGTCGTCGATGAAGACCAAACCGCTGCCGGCGCTGCCGTTGTTCGGATTGCCGACTCCGACGGTTATGCTCTGGACGTTGCTGAGATTGCCGCCGAACTCGCTGAGCGGAATCACCCACTCGGTCCAGCCGGCCTTGCCCGTCACGCCCGCATCAGGATGGACCACGACCGAGCCATCCAGAGCCACGTAGATCGGCTGCGGATCGTTGCCGGTCGTCGGCTGTGCGACGCCGATCTCCGCGAGTTCCCAGGCACCGGAAGCGCCCGTAATGCTGATGTTCGAGAAGGCCGCACCCGTAGCCTGGTTGGCATTGTGACTGGTCAGAGCCAGACCGATCTGGACCGGGTCAGCCATCTCGACGGTCACTGTCTGAGCGGCCTGTGTCCAGGTTTCGCCATCCGGGGAGATGAATGCAGAGAACTCATTTCCCGTACGCGTGAGCTGGATCCAGTAAGGCGGGGCAAAGGGGCCGCCGGCGTAGGTGTGCTCTGAGACACTCGCACCATCGGCTTCCAAACGCTGCTGGAACGTGGCGCCGCCGCCGTCGCCGCCGGTCATGGCGATGAACGCGTTGACAGCGCCGCCATCCGAACCTTGGCGAATCATCACGCCGGCCTTGGCCCAGGTGCTGGGGCTGCCGTCCAGCGCGTCGACGCGGGCGATCATGGAGCCGTCGCCGGTCAGTTGCTTGTAGGCAAAGCGGAACTGGTCGGCGGCATTCCAGATGTCGTCACCAATGCCGTTCATCAGGATCGTGCCATCAGCGCCCTCGTAGAAGGACGGGGCGACGCCGGAGACAAACAGCCTCAGGCTGTCAGCGCCGTTGCCGGCCAGATTCATGCCGCCCAGCTCTTTTACGGCCTCCGAGATCGTGGCGGCGCCGGTGTTGTTGTAGTACAACGGCATGGACTGGCTGCCGCTATTGACGATCGTCCCTTCAGCAAACGGGGCTTCGATGTAACCAACCTGAGAACCGTTCCCATCGATCTCGTAACCGTCGATCCAGTTCTGCCAGATGGCCTCGCCGGCGTCGGTGTCGTCGGTGTAGCTCTCCATGTCATCGATGACCGCATACTCTTGCGTCGAGAATCTCCAGATGGCGCCTTCCCAGACACTGACCGCATCGGCCTCGTTGACTTCATCGATCTTCCAGTAGTAGGTCGCCCCGAACTCGAGATCGCCCGGCGTATAACTGGTCACGGTCACGGTATCGACCAAGGCGGTCCCATCAGCAACGGCCGCTTTGTCAGTGCTCAGATAGACATCGTGCGAGACGGCCTCGCGACCGGCACGCCAACTCAATGCAGCGTCTGCCATCACACCGGTGTCGCCGTCAGCCGGCTGCGACTCACGGGCTTGCGCCGGAATTTGCATGAAGCGGACTTCACTGAGTCCAAACTGAGGCACAGGCATCGAACCCCAACCACTGTTGACAGTCAGACGGACGTACTTGGCCGCAACACCGTCGAACGCAACTATCGTATTGGCGGTGTAGCCGACCGCGGAGGTCGCCCGGGCAAACTCCACGTCGCCCAGAACCGTCCACTCGGCGCCATCGGTCGAATACTCGACGGTGACGTCCTTGAGACCAAAGCCCAAAACCATTTCGAACATAACGTTGTAGTTCCAGACCCTCATCTCGTGCAGCTTGTAGACCTGGTCGAATTCGTACTGGACATACAGCGGATCGACACCGTCAGGCAGGGCCACCCACATATCGGGGGCGTCGATCGAATGCTCGTCCTGCTCATCGAGGCCGGAGCCATCGACCGTTCTCTCGGGTCCCACGCCTGCATCGGAAATCCCGTTACTGCTGGCCAGCACGCCGGCGATCGGGTAAGCCAGCGGCTCGACGGTGAAACTCCAGACGTCGCCTTTGAAAATCGTATTGTCAGGGGCGCTGTTGACTTCATCGATACGCCAGTAATAGGTCTGGCTGAATTCAAGCAGACTATCGGGAGCAAAGCTGGCCCCCGTTTGGCCCTGGCTGGCAAGAACGCCCATCGAATCGGCTCGACTGGCGCCGTTGACATCCTCGAAGACCGTCCCGAAGTACACATCGTGCGTCGCGGCAAACTCGCCGGATTCCCAACCCAAAACAACGTCACGAGGCACATCGATCGCCCCCGACGCCGGATTGGGAGTCCCGGGCAACGCAGGGTTAGAAACGTTCTTGAGATACCAGTTGTTAATCCATTCACTGATAACTTCGCCGCGTGGGTCACCGTCTTGACCGTTTGTCTGGTAGAAAATGCCGATGCGACCACCGGTCGCTGAGTTTCTGACGATGACGGGGTCGGCTCTTGTTCCAGCAGCGTTTTGAGCAAGAATCAGTTCCACATACCAATCGCCGTCCAGCGTATCAAGATGGAAGGGGCGATCGGTCTGCAAATCTTCTAAAGATGGGGTGTACTCCTGACCATCGGCCGTAACAGTAACAGCAGTATTGTCCTCGCCCGTTACGGTGACGCCGGGAATGTCCATGATTGTCTGCAATCCACCCGGGCCATTGGTTCCAGCACCGTTTACGACGTAGAAGATCCAGTCGCCTGTGTTGATAATGGTATTGCCGTCATCTAAGAACAATTCGGCCAATGAATCATCCGCCTGTGAATTGCCCGGCGTGTAGATCGTGTCTGGGAGCGTCCCGCAAAGGATCAGAAGATCCTCTACGCCGTCGCCCGTATGGTCCGCCACCCAAGTTGCAAGCGCATCTTGTTGATCTGCCGGGAATTGTTCCACAGAAGCGCCCGTTACGTTGTCGGCAATTTCCTGCATTTCGGTGTCAGCCGCCCCTTGGGACCACCAGCCTGCTTGTGTTGAAATCGCGATATCAACAGCCATAGCCGTCGTGCTAAAAGCCAATACGACGGCGAATACCAACGCTAACCTTCTCATTTCTGTTCCTCCTAATTCCAATTGGATTTTGATGGGAGATCTCGCTCCGGCCACATACCGGAACCATACCCGCTACGTCGTGCGTCCCCGTCCATCAGTGGGGCTATCGCTCGCGAAGAGCTATCCGAAAGTCTTCCCTCGCACACGCGATAGGGTCGGATTCCGGCGTTCGCCTCCTTTTTGCTATGATATAAGTAGACAGAATGCGTGAAGAGACATGGTCATGAACATTAAATCGCACCTCTTATCGGCGTTTGTTCGCCAAGCCAAGTGCTCGCGTACCACATCGTGTTAGGTCCTCCGACACTAGCGCACTGTGTGATTTCGGCCTGCCGCCCTGAGATCGACAGGTCCTATTCCGTGTGCCTCCGATAATATCTCCTTTTTACCCGATCAGGGCTCGGGAGGCAACACAATTTCTGCATATACACTCGCTTCCCATCGGCTCAAAAAGCGACCGCCTTTAGCCGAACGACCCCCTGCGGGGCAAAAATCGACTCTGGATCGAAACGGCCGTCCGCCGAGGCCATAACAGGCAAAGGGGCCTGCGTCCTCTGTTTCCGGACGCAGGCCCCAAGTCGATGCTCAGACTGCGCAAGACCTCATCAGAAACCCGTCTACGGGGCCGAACCGGCGAAATCGACGACATCGACGTCGGCCCGGTAAAACGCAGCGGCCGAACCGATTCGGCCTAAACGAACCGAGGGCAGGACAACGGAATGTTGCCCTGCCCTCGCTTACGCCTTAGTGCGCATCATCAGAGGCACAGATACTCACGACGCTACGGGTTTCGCGCCCGCTACGTCATCACCCGTGGCGCTACCTCAGAACGCCTTGTGCCTCGGCGTCGTCTGGCCGGAAAGCCCAAGGGCTTCGCCTGCCGACAAGGCGCGGTTGTAGAGACGCACTTCGTCGATCAGGCCGTTGAAGTAAGCCTCCTGCCAACCGTAACAACCGATCTGGAACGGATTGTCGTCCGTCGTATCGATCGTCTTGGCCCAGTCCACGATGAACTCAGCGCAGACTTGGCCGCGGTCATCGATCCAACTGGTAGCCTGGTTGATCGCGGCGAAGTAACCGTCAGTCTCGGTGTTGTGAATGACGGTGGGATCAGAATGTGTGCCTTCGGCATTCTGCCCAAAGATCTCCACCACTTCCCAGGGCGCCTGGACGGCACTGAGAATCATGGGCCTCTCCGCTGCCACGGCGTTAAGACTGGGCAGGTACTGTGGGCCGGCAGGCGTGACCACCATCAGCCCATGCGCTTCTCCGGCGATGGGGCCGGAGAGGTCGAGGATGTTCTGGGCACCGGTTCCACCATTGTCGGCCCCGCGGGTGCCCCCTTCATAGGTGGGGAATGCTTCTCCATACCATTTGTCCAGGTCACTGTAATTCTCACTGATTCTCCCGGAGAGCGATGCGACGTTGTCCTTGGTGAAATAGACATCGTCGAAATTATGAAGCACCTGGAATCCCTTTATCTGACATTCTTCGGCTTGAGATGATTGGTCGGATAGCCGAGTCAGCATGAAATGGGAAAGTCAGCGGTGTGCTCCGCGAGGCTGCACAAGTATGGTGTGCCTATGAGCCTCATCTGTTTCAAGCACTGGATATCGCATGAAAAAGGGCCTGTGCTGCATTAGCACAGGCCCTGGTGTTGATGTTCACTGGATACAGACGTTGTCTGCCGTCCGTGTAGAGACCACCTGCTCCTTAATTTCCGCTGGCGGCATCGAGATACCAGTTGTTGATCCACTCGCTCATCACTTCGCCGCGCGGATCATCGTCCTGACCATTGGTCTGATAGAAGATACCTATGCGACCGCCGGTGGCAGAATTGCGCACGATGACAGGATCAGCCAGTGTGCCGTCAGCGTTTTGGGCCAGTATCAGTTCAGCGTACCAATCGCCTTCAAGCGTATCAAGATGGAACGGGCGGTCGGTTGCCAGGTCCTGTAGAGATGGTGTGAGTTCCTGGCCTTCGGCGGTAACGGTAACGGCAGTATCGTCCCCGCCCACAACTGTCACAGCGGGAATATCCATCATGTTCTGCAGGCCCTCGGCGCTATTGTTGGCGACACTGCCGACGTAGAATATCCAATCGCCGGTATTGATGATGGTATTGCCGTCATCCAGGAACAGTTCAGCCAGCGAACCGTCAGGCTCCGCATTAGCCCCCGCGTAGATCGAGTCCGGGAACTTCCCGCAGAGAATCAAGAGGTTGGCCACACCATTGCCTGTGTGTTCGACTAACCAATCGGCCAGTCCATCTTCGTCGCCGGCGTTGAACACGACGACAGGCGCCTGGGCGTTGTCAACAATTTCCTCGATTTCCCGGTCGGCCGCGTCCTGGGACCACCAGTTTGCCTGGCCGGAAATCGCTATGCCGATGTCCGAGGTGCGCGGTGCAGAGACCTCGGGGGACAGGCGGATGTCGTCGATGTAGACAACGCCGGAACCGGACCCTTCGACACCCACCGTCAATGTCGTGACATTGCTCAGGTTTGCACCCGTGTCGGCCAAGACGATGCTCCATTTCTGCCAACCAGCGATTCCAATGTCAGCGGCATCCCCATCATAGGGGATCTTCGTACCGTTGATCTTGACATACAGTTGGCCACTGGCGTTGTTCGTATCACCGCGGAACCAGAGCGTCAGGCTCTTGATGCCGCTCGCCGACCAGTCCTGCCCCGCCAGCGTCAACTCCGCCTCGGACATCGGGGCACTGGTGTTGTCGTAGAACAGCGGCATCGACTGGCGGCCACTCCTGACGATGGTCTGCTCAGCAAACGGCGCTTCGAGATTGCCAACCATTGAGCCGTTGCCGTTTACCTCGTAGCCATCGATCCACGTCAGGAAGATGGCTTCACCGGCATCGATATCGTCGGTGTAGCTCTCGAAGTCATCGACGATAAGGAAAGCCTGCGTGGAGAAGCTCCAGACGGAACCAGCCCAGGATTCGGTCTCCTGGATCGCATCGACCTGCCAGTAATAGGTGGTCGCCAGATCCAAGGCCCCGGGGTCGAAGCTCGTGGCGTCGGCCGTGCCGGCCAGAGCCAGCGCAGCGGGGTCGGCGCCGAGGTTCACCTCATGCGAGATCGCATCGCGGCCGGCTCTCCAGCCGAGTATAGTATCCACAGTTACGTCGGTCGCGCCATCGTCCGGCTCCGGCTCGCGGGCATGGGCGGGAATGAACAGGAAACGCACTTCGCTCAGGCCATACTGAGGCACAGGCAGGAAGCCGTAGGTGCTGTTGACCGTGAACTTGACGAACTTGGCCGCCGCGCCGCCGAAATCGATCGTGGTGTTGGCGGTGTAATCCGCCTTGGCCGTCGCCTGATTGAGCTGGACATCGCCCAGAACCGTCCAGTCGACACCGTTCTCGGAATACTCGACCGTCACATCCTTGACCCCAAAGCCCAGCATCAACTCGAACTGGACGTTGTAGTTCCAGACCAGCATCTCATGCAGTTTGTAGACTCGGTCAAACTCATATTGGATTTGCACGGGATCGTCGCCGGCCGCAACGCCGAGCCACATATCAGGACTCTCGATCGAATGCTGATCCAACGCATTCAGGCCCGAGCCATTGACCATGTTCTCCGGTACGGCGCCCGCCTGGGTTACAGCGTTGCTGGTGGCAATAACATTCTCAACCGGATAGGCGAAGGGCTCAGCCGTGAAACTCCAGATTTCGCCTCGGAAGATCGTGAAATCGGGGGCGCTATTGACTTCATCGATGCGCCAATAGTAGGTCGTACCGAATTCGAGCAAACCCTCGGGATCGTACGTCGCTTCACTCTGACTCTCACTGACCAGGACACCCAGCGGATTGTCCCGAGTGGCGGCGTTGACGTCATCAAACGAGGCGCCGAAGTAGACATCATGCGTTGCCGCCGTACTGCCCGGAAGCCAACTGAGAACGACGTCACGCAGCACGTCCACGGCTTCGGTCTCCGGAACAGGCCCCGTCGCCATTTCAATATTCTCGGCGTATTCGGCGATACGGATCAAGTCTTCGACGTTGGGCATGCCTCCCACATCACGTATCCGCACGAATCCTCGGAAGGTGTCGCCAGGCACGTAATGGGCCGCCCAACCGACTGCATTGCCGGTCTCATCTGTCGCCAAGATCGTGAGATCAGGCCACGCATCCGCGGCCGTCGGGCGCACCGACGACCAGGTTGCGGTCAGTCCCCAGGTGATCCCCAGGTCAGTGATGGTTACGCTGCTGTTGGCGTCCCAGCTGGCGGGTGCCGCATCAGGCGCCGTATTGAATCCGAGGATGCCTGTCGCTCCTCCACCTCCCCAGTTGGTGTTTGAACCGTCTGCGTGCCCTTGGTTGTAGAAAGGAATGTCGGCGTAGAAGACTATTTTCCCGCCGGCATTGAGGTACTGGCGAACGGTACACTCTTCAGTGTTGGTCTCCACCACGGTGTCCGGGAAGATGTCGTTGCACATGATGACGACGCTTAACCCGCCACTGGCAATGCGCCCATCCATCCAGTCCTTTAATTCAGCCGCGTTGACAATCGTGTAGCCGGCATCGGCCACGGCGTCTCGCACGTTCTGTGCGGTGGCCCGGTCGGCCCAGTTCGTCGGATAGTCGTCATCGTAATAGGCGACGCGGTCGTATCCTGCCAGCCCCACAACGGGCGCCAATAGGAACATCACAAAACTCGCATACACCAACGTCTTACTCATGATTGTCCTCCTTCGCAGAAGATCAAGGAAGCCTCGCTCCAGCCACGCGCTGGATCGCTGCCCTCCACTGTCCAGGCGTGCCCATCGATCTATCGACAAGCCGCCGCAGTGCGGGTTATCCGAAAGTGTTCCCCCACGCATACCATGGTGGTCGAGTTCCGGCGTTCACCTCCTTCCCGCTGTAAGCAGACAGAATGCGTGCATAGACATGATCCTGGAAACGAGATTGCACCTCTCCCTCGCTGTGTTCGCTGAGCCAAGTGTCCGCACACCAGATACCATCAGGGCCTCCGACACCGATTCACCGCATGATTCCGGATCTACCGACCCTCTTGCTTGCGGCCTCGCGCCTCCCCGGCCGCTATGAGCCTATCAGATCCTGCTACGTGTGCCTCCGAACGTACCCGTTCTTACCAGATCGGCGTCCGAAAGGCAATGCGATTTCCGCGCATACCTTACTTTGCTATCGGCTTGGACGGGAGTCGCCTTTAGCCAGGCGACTCCCGTCGGCTCAAATCGACTCTAGATAGAGATTATGGGGCCAGAATCCGATCTTACTCGGCGGCCGGCCGGCCGAACCCGATGTCGTCGATGTACAGCAGGCCCGCGCCGCCGGCGGAATCGTCCGCATCGCCGACGCCGATGGTCAGCGTCTTGACACTGTTCAGGTTGACACCGCTCAGATCGCTCAGTGAAATCAGCCACTGCCGCCATCCCGTCGCTGCCGCCGCCAGTGAGTCCGGATGCACCACCACAGCCTTATGCCCGGCGTTGTCCTCGACGGCCACATAAAGCGGCGCCGGCGCGTTGCCGGCCGGTTGCTCGATGCCGATCCCCGTCGTCTCCCAGGAACCGGTGACATTGTCCGTAGTGACGATATTCGAGAACGTGGCGCCGCCGACAGTATTGGCATTCACGCTCCCCGACATCAGACCAATGTAGACATTGGCGTCCATCTCGATCTCGACCGTGGAAGCTGCGGCATCGTCCGTGATACTACCCCAGGTCACACCGTCGGCGCTGCGTTCGGCGGTGAACATGTTGCCCGAACGGGTCAGCTTTACCCAGTAAGGCGCCGCGAGGCCGCCTTCATTGATGCCCAACGTGTCCTGATTCATGATGGGACGGTACTGCAGCGCCACTCCGTTGGCCGGAGTCACCACCACCATGGCGTGGGCCGAACCCGCATCCAGGCCTTCGCGAATCATGACGCCGGCTTTGGCCCAACCCGACGTATTGGCAACGTCGTCGACGCGGGCGATGATCGAACCATCGCCATTGAGTCGCATGTAGGCGTAGCGGAATTGATCGGCCGTACCCCAGACATCGGCGCCGATGCTATTCATCAGGATGCGTCCATCGTCGGTCTCAAAGAACGCGGGGGCACTGCCGCGGTAGTTCACCACCAGGGTGTCGGCCCCGTTGGTGTTCCAACTCTGACCGCCCAGATCTCGCGTGGCCTCGGAGACATTGGCGAGACCAGTGTTGTCGTAGGACAACGGCATGGACCAACTGCCGCTGTTGACGACCGAACTCTCAGAGAACGGGGCTTCTATATAGCCAACCTGCGAGCCGTTCTCATCGATTTCGTAGCCGTCGACCCAGGTCTGCCAGATGGCCTCGCCGGCATCGGTGTCGTCGGTGTAGCCCTCGAAGTCGTCAATGACCGCATACTCTTTCGTCGAGAAGCTCCAGACCGCGCCTTGCCAGGAAGGGACTGCCTCGGCCTCGTTGACCTCGTCGACCTTCCAGAAGTAGGTGCTGCCAAACTCCAGGTTGTCCGGCGCATAGCGGCTTTCGGCCACCGCGTCGACCAGGGCAGTGCCCTCGACCACGGCCGCCTCATCGGTGCTCAGAGAAACCTCGTGCGAAGCCGCATCGCGCCCTGCACGCCAGCTCAATGCCGCCGCTACGCTGATCGCCGTGGCGCCGTCGGCCGGCTCAGGCTGGCGGGCGTGGGCCGGGATGTACAGGAAGCGGGCTTCGCTCAGACCATACTGCGGCACAGGCAGTGTGCCGTATCCACTGTTGACAGTGAGCTTGACGAACTGGGCCGCAACACCTTGAAGATCGATAGTCGTGTTGGCGGCGTAATCGGGCTGCGCCGTGGCCCGAGCCAACTCCACGTCGCCCAGAGCCGTCCAGTCGGTACCGTTTGCCGAATACTCGACCGTGACGTTCTTGATCCCGAAGCCCAGCAGCAACTCGAACTCCACATTGTAGTTCCAAACCAACATCTCATGCAACTTGTAGACCTGATCGAACTCATATTGAATCCAGACAGGATCGGCGGCGCCGCCCGAAACGATCCACATATCGCTGCTGGCCGTAGAGTGTAGATCGTCTGCGTCCAGCCCGGAGCCATTCACTGTGTTCTCGGGGCCCTCGCCCGCGTTCGAGGTCACGTTGCTGGTAGCGGTGACATTGGCCACCTGGTACGCCAGCGGTTCGGTCGTGAAACTCCACACATCCCCTCTGATAATGGCGTTGTCGGGAGCACCGTTGACTTCGTCGATGCGCCAGTAGTACGTCGTGCCAAACTCAAGACGCCCGGGGTCGTATGTAGCTCCGGCCTGCCCTTCGCTGGCAAGCACTTCGCCCGGCGTAGCGCGGCTGGCGTCATTGACGTCCTCGAAGGCGGTCCCGAGATAGACATCATGCGTCTGGGCGAACACGCCCGGCGTCCAACTCAGATCCCCATCGCGCTCCACATCGACTGCGCCATCCTCAGGACTGGGCTCCATCGCCAGATCGCGTCGGGGCAACGGCGGTTCGGCGCCGAGGTAGACCCGGTCGACCCAGACTTTGGCGTTCAGATCGCTCCCTTCCATTGACCACCACTGGCCCTTCAACATCAAGTAGAGATCTACACCTTCACCTGCGTCATCTCCAAGCGTATCGGCGGTATGCGTGTACTCAAATACATAGGTCTGCGCGGTAGTGGTCAGTTCTACCCTCTCAAATATCCGGTCCGTCCAGTTTGCATTGTTGTGGAATGTCTGGACCAGCAAGACCATTTCTCTGGGTTGGTCCGCTCTGGCAGTGAAACCGACAGGATAGGTCTTTCCCTCCTCAAGAAGTAGACCGCCCTGGGCAATCCCGATGCTGTCGGTCGCTCCGGCATCGGTCACGTCGATCGAGGCCGCGTTCGCTCCGGAAAGCCCGGCGCCCTTCACAGCCTCCACATCGAAGCCCGTGGCTCCGTAACGACCCCACCCGTTGAGGCCGTCATCGAATTCGCCGTTGACGATCTGATTCTCCTGGGCCCAAACTGTCGACGGGGCCAGTCCCATCACCAAAGCCAGGAAAACGACGCAGATCATTGCTTTCCACATGTTAGTCCTCCGTTAAACAATCCTGTCAGTCAGTATCATCATGCTCCGGCCATCTGGCGAAGCACTTCATCACTTTCCGCTCTTATAGCATAGTGGAATCTTCGACCGGATAGACCCAATCCGACATGAAAAAAAGGAATGTACAATCCCTGCACTCCGGTTTTTGCCTTCCACGCCACACTGCATCAAGGCCTCCGACCCAGACCAACCGTGCAGAACCACGTCGCGGACCCCGCTAAATCTGTCCCAGAAGCCCGCCATCGCGGTGTGCAAGCCAAACCTAACTGAACTCACCTATAGGTTCTTATAGCAATTCTCGCCGCGACACACAAGACTATTTTCGGACGTCAAAATAGGCCAAAAGCAGACTTCAGCGGCTGCGGACGCAAGGGGCGAGCCGGCTCTTTTTGAGAACCGGCCCGGCAAGAAAATCATTGGAGACGAAAAAGCTTATCCCAGGCTCAGACTGTCGGCTTTTCCTCCGGCTCGGAATCCGAGGGGCTGTCGAGATCATTCCCGTCTGGGGTGTCCTTGCCCTTCCTGTCGAAGAATTCCTCCAGCGTGTCGTGATGTCGCTTCTCCAACTCTTCCATGCGCTGCTGCAGTTGCTCCATCTGTTTCTGGAGTTTCTCCAAAACCTGGTCCTTCTTCTTCGACCACTGTTCCACATTCACTGGCGGAATCGTAAGGTCCTGGAAGTACTTTCGGTACACCTCCGGCCTGGGCGGCTTCGGCAGCGTAAACTGACGTCGGGAGATGCGAATCCGCTCCCGAGAAGAGGTGTTTCGTGCGCCGTCGACCGCCTCCTGAGCCGCCTCACGGTACTTCTCAGGCAGCATCTCCAGTTCGCCGACCATGGTGGAGTACTCTGTCTTGCCCGCCCGCACAATGACGCGGGTCGTCTCATCTCTCGGATCGCCCTCGATCGTAACCGTGTAGTCCTCTCCATCGGTTGTATGCTGGTAGGTGTAGCGCTCCTCGAAGAACTTCTTCACGTCGATGTCGACCTCAGGCATCTGATCGAAGGGAATCTCCATCCAGTCATCCCCCTCGGGCCCCACGCGAAAGATCTTCCCGGGCCGCCAGGTAGTCACCGCCTCCGGTTCCGGGGGGTACTTCCACTGCAGATCACCCTGGTAGGGCTCCAGTTCGAATTCAAGGGCTCGCCGCTGTGGCCCAGGTGGATGATCTCAAGACGGACTTCAGCGCCTACTCCCGCCCCCTGAACGGCCTTGATGAACCGATTGAGGTCGGAAACGTCTTCATCCTGAAAGCGAACGACAATATCATCTCGCTTGATGCCAATCTTGTCGGCCGGGCTGTTGACATTGACGTTCTTGATGCGAATCCCCTGATCCGGCTGAAGCCCAAGGTGTTTGCTCAGTAGGCCGGGCATGCCAGAGGGGTCGAGACGGACACCGATGTAGGGCCGCCCATCCTGGGCCCATGCCGCCACTGCCAGCATCAGGAGAACAACAGAACTAACGAAGGTGAGTCTCTTCTTATTCATCGTCTTTCCTTTCCAAGACTGATGTGATCCTCTAAAGATCCCCATGGTAAGCAACCGGCAGAACCGATCCTTCTCGCACGCCCTCGACAAGCCGAATCTGCATTGTGGTGACAGGAACATCCAAAGCCTCTGCCATCTGGGCGTAGGTCAATTCGCCTGAATGGGCCAGCATGAACACCTCACGATACTTCTCGGCCAGCGTCTCGACCGTATCGAGAATCTTGCGGCACAGTTCTGTGCGTTCCAGATTCTCCAGCGGGCCGTGCCCTTCCCCGGCCGACTGCACAACCGCCAGATCGAGGCCGGTTTGATCCAGGCGCCGGGCCTTGCTGCGATAGTGCTTCACCGCTTCGCGCCGCGTCAGAATGGCCAACCAGGCACGAAAACACTCCGGTTCACGCAACGTATGAACCCTCGTTACCACGCGCAGACACACATCCTGCATGATATCGTCCAGATCATGGGCGTTGGCCGATACACCATAGACAAGGGCCTTGAGCCAACCCCAATGACGTATCAACAGGGTATCCAGAGCCATCTTATCGCCCTCGCGGGCGGCACAAACCAGCGTTGATTCGTTTTGTGTTTCCTTCACTGCCATATGGCCTCTTTCTGAATATATAGATACCCGAAAGAGGCATCTCATACATGGAAAACCCTCGGAGGAGCCGAGTGAGAGAAAGGAATTCCTGGGCGACGCGCCAGGCAAGAACGTGCTCGAACAGAGATGGAGGAAGGACACGAAAAGAAACACGCGGCCAGATCGCTTAGAGATCCGGCCGCGTGGGGTTGTCTGACTCTACCGCAGTTGCAGAAGACTACTTAGCGGGAAGGATGTAGATGTTGCGGAACTCGATGGGGCTGCCTTCACTCTGCAGGCAGATCCAGCCCGAGTGCAGGGTTGCATCGACGCCTTCGTTCTGCAGAACGCCATTGACGTAACAGCGAATAGAGCGACCCTTACAGTGAATGTCATAGCTGTTCCACTGCCCGGCCGGTTTCTCACTCGTCGGCGCCTTCTTGTCGACCACCACATACTGCTTGTCGGCATTCTGTCGATCGACCCCGTCAACCGTGACACCGGGGCCGCCGATGAGTACGAAATCGCCGGCATTGCCTGCTTTCAACTGGCACTCAATGCACTTGGGCCAGACCTGATCGGGGCCCTTGGAGTGCAGGAGCACACCGCTGTTGGTGGGCTCTTCCACCCAGCGCCACTCCACGTGCAGATGATAGTTCTTGTATTCCTTCTCAGTGCGAATGTAGCCGTTCGGCTGGCCCTTACAGTAGATGGCGTCGCCTCGGACCCACCAGATATCATCGACGTCGATGGTCGCGTCAGGAACATACGGCACCCAACCGGTGAAGTCCTTGCCGTTCCAGAGCATTTCCTTCTCATCGGCTGAGCCGGAGCCACGCATGCTCTGGCAACCGACCAGAGCCATCAACAGGACTCCCACAACCATCCACAGCGCCATCTTGCTCATCGCTCGCGTCATCATTCTGCCCTCGTCAATCTTGAATAAACCTTTGCACGACACTACAAACACCCGACCTGTCCCCCAAGAACTGAGGAACCATCATGGTAAACGTCACGTTCTATATGACGTCCAGGACAAGAAAAATCAAGGCTAAACTCAGCGTGCCTCACGGCGGGCGAGGATGGCTTCGATCTCGTCCATGGTGCGATTCATCGCCGCCATGGTCTTCTGGAACGGTTCGGCGGTGGTCATATCGACGCCGGCCTGCCTGAGGATCTCGATCGGATAGTCCGAACCGCCGGCCGAGATGAAATCGAGGTACCGCTGGACGGCCCCGGCTTGCCCCTCGAACACCGCTTCGGCCAAGGCGGTCGCGGCTGTGAAGGACGTCGAGTACTGGTACACGTAGAAGTTGTAGTAGAAATGGGGAATATAGGCCCATTCGAGAGCGTAGAGATCATCGATCTGACAGACGCCCTCCTTGTGGCCGTAGTAGTCCCTCAGGATACCCCCATAGAGCTGCGTGAACGTATCGCCGGTCAGCGGTTCGCGCCGCTCGGCCATCTCGTGCATCCGCAATTCGAACTCGGCAAACTGCGTCTGACGAAACACCGTCCCCTTGATTCCATCAAGGTGGTTCATCAACAGAGAGAGACGCGTATCCTCATCCTCAATCTCGCCCAGCATCTTGTGGATCAGCAGCGCCTCATTGAAAGTGGAGGCAACCTCCGCGACAAAGATCGAGTAGTCCGCCAGGGGGAAGGGCTGCGTCTTGTTGCTGTAGTAACTGTGCATGGTGTGGCCCATCTCGTGAGCCAGCGTGCTGACGTCATCGAACTGGCCGTTGTAGTTGAGCAGAATGTAGGGGTGTACATCGTAGGCCGAACCGTTGGAGTAAGCGCCGGAGCGCTTGCCAGGCGTAGGATAGACATCGATCCACCGTCCGTCGAATGCCTGCTGGGCCGCTTGCCGGTAGTCGGCCCCCAAAGACTCAACCGCCTCGATGTACAACTTCTGGGCCTCGTCGATCGTGTACTCCAGGTCCACGTCCTTGACCACCGGCGCGTACAGATCGGAATACTTCAATGTCTCAACGCCCAGCATGCGTTTCTTCAAGCGCAGGTAGCGATGGAAGGTGCCTAGGTTCTCTCTGACGTTCTTGATCAGACTATGATAGACGTCGGTGGGAATATTGTTTCGGTCCAGCGCCTGCTGCAAGCAAGAGTCGTAGTTTCTCGTCCGCATGGTGAAAGCGTGGGTCTGCAGATGGGAGTAGAGCTGCACGCCAAAGGTCTGCTTAAACTTCCCGAAGGTCGACCAGAACGCCTGAAAGACCTGCTCGCGGTCGTCACGATTGCTGGAACTGCGATGGCGGGCGTAGCCGGCCTTGTTGAGTGTCACGGTTTTGCCATCGCTGAGGGTGATTTCCGGATACGGCATTTCGGCGTTACTGAAAACCGAATACACCGAAGCCGGCCCTTCCGCCATCAGACCAGTCTCGGCCAGGATCTTTTCTTCCTTGTCGGAGAGTTTGTGGGCCTTGCGGCGCAGGAGGTCCAGGAGATACATCCGGTAAATCTTCAGTCCCGGTTCGGCGTCGATATGCCGCTCGATCGTTTCACGATCGAGTTTGAGAATCTCCGGCTCGACGTAGGAGGCCTTGCTGGCGTACTCAGTCATCAACTGTTCCACCGCCTGCTGCATCGCCAGACACACAGACTGGCGCGTATCCTGGTCGGACTTCATCGAGGCATAGCTGTGCAGCCGACCGAAGGTCTTGCCAATCTCACTGTCCAGTTGCAAGCAGGCCAGCAGCGACACTGGTTCGGCCAGAGAACCTTCGAACCGTGTAATCTGATCCAGTTGTCCGGCCAGTTCCTCCTTGGCCTGCTCCCATGCCTGATCGGAGACGTAGAGATCCTCCAACTTCCAAAGGTGCGGCGGCTCAATGTCAGAGCGCTGCCGCATCTGGCCGGAAACGGTCTCAGACAGACAAAAGACAAGGACCGGCGAAAGCATGGCGACGGTGTTCAACTTGCTCATGGTGTTTCCTCATTCGCAATGTGGTTAGTGGCATCGTGATCGTCACGGCCCGGACCATCGTAAAGGCGCCCTTGAGACGTTGTCAACTGCCGTGCGGACATGATCTTCAAAAACGGTAGACAAGTTTGACGAATGCACTGCTGACATCCTCACCATCGACCTCATAATCGTTCCACAAGACATAGAAATCGATCGCCTTCCTGACCGGCCAGGAGAAGAGCATGGTCAGGTTGTGTCGGTCTTCGGAGGTCTGTTCGGCAGTGAATTTGACGCGGGCATCCCAGACAAAGCTGTATTGCGTCACGGAGCGCCATAGCCAGATGGTCTCGTCCCCGCCCTCATTCGGATCCTTGATCCGATAGTTGCCGTTGAGGGTCGTGACCAGCCGGGGCGTGATCCGCGCCGGTTTCTCGATCGACCACTCCTTGTAGGGCTCCTCTTCATAGACGCCGCGTGCGAAAGCGACACTGACGGAATCCCAAATGTCTACCTCCTCGTTGTACTCCACCTTGAATCGATCGTATCGATTCTGATAGGGGGCGTGGAACTTGTCGCCCCGCATATACCACAGCTCGATTTCATTGCGCAGACACACGCCGGCCCCCTCCGTGAAGTCCCGCAAGGTCGTGTCGTGGTCGTTGTTCTCGTATAGGTCGACCTCTGAATAGGCATTGATCCATTTCAGCCAGCCGTCTTCGAGATTGTGCCGGTAGCGCAGAAAGGAACCAGGGCCGCGAATATCCCGCCGAGGGACATACCCCAGATCCGGGCGAAAGCCGCGCGAGATATCGCAAAAATCGAACTTCCACCAGAAGGGTTGTGTGCCGCCGCTCAGAGCCGTATAGGCGGCATAGGCATCCTTGTCCACCACGTCATCCGTCTCAACGCCTTCGGAATCGCTCAAGCCGAGAACCTGGGTAGTCAGCGCCGTCGTACTGTCGAAGAAGATGCGGGAATCCACGCCAGCCGTAACGCTGTTGCCGGTCTCCCGAGAAGCCGCGGTCCAGATGCCCCCCACGTGAGAATGCTCGCCCAGATTCTGGATGTACCGTCCCACGTGGTAGTTGCCCCCGACCGGCTCATCGTTCCGGACGATCTCGCCCTCGACATCGATCAGTCCCAGCGCCCAGTCGCCGCCCTGCCCGGTGACTTTGCCCCCGGCATCGATATCCGTCAGGCGTCGGCTATAGTAGACGTTGATCGGCGTATCGAACAGTTCGCTGCCCTCCCGGAAGAAGGTCCGTCGCTCCCTGAGAAAGCGCTCGGTATCCCTCAGCTCGATCGTGTCAGGGTCAGCCTCGACCTGGCCGAAATCGGGATTGAGAGTCCAGGCACTGGTCAGTTCCGAGTTCAGTCGCATCGCCACGTCCAGACCGGTGGAGAAGTCGCCTTTGCCACTGTCGATATCATAGGTGCTGCTGACATACGTCTCCAACGCCGGGCGGTGACTGACTTTGACGTTGGCCAGATCCAAATCGGTCAGCACCCCATACTCGCGCGGGTAGCGGGCCTGGCTGTTGCGATAGCACCAGTAACTGCTCTCCTGCTTGCCCTTCTCCGACCGTCGAAAGTTACAGCCCCAGGTCACATCGTCGGCCTGGCGGAAGAGCAGATTGCTGATGGGAATGGCCACCTCCGCATACCAGCGGTCGTCGGCGACCGTGCAAGCGGCCGTCCAATCGCAACCCCAGCTATCGTCGTACTCGAAGACACCGATCCGGGCATCGTATCGAGTGCCCAACGTATTGACCGCGAAAACATAGGCCCGTCGCAAATCGTGGAACGTATCGAAGCGAATCTCGACCCGGTCTTCCCCGTCCATTTCCTGGTCGTACTTGCGCTCCACGGCGACGATCTTCTCAGGTTCGGGCTCCAGACACTCGAAGCCAATATAGACGTTCTCGTCGTCGTAGAGGATGCGCACCAGTGTCTGTTCCACCGCCGGTTGCTCGGTCTTATAGTCGGTAAAATCGGTGGCAACCTGCGTCTCGGCCCAGCAGGCCTCGTCGAGTACACCGTCCACCACAGGCGCGGTATCGGTTCGCTGGGCGCTGACAAACTTGAGACCGTTCCGGGCATAGGCATGGGTCGGCAGAATCACAGCGACAGCGGTCGCCAGGACAGGCAGTAGTAGGTCGATGGAACGCTTCATCCAGGGGGTTTCTTCTGCCTTTAATCCTGTCGATTCACTGGTTATACCTCATGGCCCCGTGAGGCCAGTTGCGGACACGCGCCGAGAATCGGGGATTCTACTCTATCCAGGTTCTTCAGACAACCAGGCTGTGGCGGAATTTGCGCTGTCGTTCGAGATAAGGTATGGTCCGGCGTTACGGCGCCGCCAACACCGACCAACACTTTGAACTGCGGGCGACTGCACCAGAATGTAACAGAGGACAGGGCCACATCGCGTCGCCCTGTCCTCTGCATTCATTACTGCTAACCAGAAACTACCTTACCGCCCTGCCGGACCAGCCGTGACGGCATTGACTAAACTCCTACTTTAGAACGGTTTGTGTCTCGGCGCGGTCTGGCCGGAAAGCCCGAGGGCTTCGCCCGCCGACAAAGCGCGGTTGTAGAGACGCACCTCGTCGATCAGACCGTTGAAGAAGTCACCCGGCCATCCATAGAGACCGATCTGGAACGGATTGTCGTCCGTCGTATCGATCGTCTTTTCCCAGTCCACGATGAGAACGCCATTGGCGTAGATCTTCGTGTAAGCGCCGTCATGGACGTGGGTGAAGTGGACCCATTCGTTGGCGGTGTTGTAACTGAAGTCAGAATCGCCGCCCCAGTACTGAACCCGCCAACTGTTCTCAGTATCCAGCGTTCTAAGGCTGAAATCCTGAGCTGTTGCCCGATTGCCAACGTCGTAGATACCGCCGTTGGCGAAGGTGCGGGTATAGACCCAGGAACTGACCGTTCTCGGGCTGTTCCCGCCGATGCCGAGATCGGAGGCGGACTTGCCGGTGGAGACATAATCATCCACACCGTCGCAGTCCAGCGCGCTGCCGTCATGCCCGGCGGCAAACTGCACATCGCCATTGAGCGTGCCGTGATTGCCGTTACCCGAGTCGTCATTGGCGTTGCCCTCGAAGGCGTAGTAGGCCACGAGACCCTCGTCGCTCGGCTCAACGGGTGTGATGTACTCGGGAGCGTTGGGATAGAGCCGGATGTCGTCGATGTACACGACCCCGGCAGCGCCGGCGCCCTCGATGCCAACAATCAAACTGGTGACGTTGCTCAGATTCCCGCCAACGGTGGACAGATCGATATTCCAAGGCTGCCACCCGGCGCGGGCAATATCCGCTGCGTCGCCATCATAGGGAACCTTCGTACCGTTAATCTTGACATACAGTTGCCCGGTGTTGTCGGCGGCGCCGTGGAAGTAGAGCGAAAGGCTCTTAACACCACTGGTGGTCCAGTTCTGGGCCAGCGCCAACTCGGCTTCGGACATCCCAGCGGCCGCATTGTCATAGGACATCGGCATGGATTGGACGCCATTGTTGACGATGGTCTGTTCGGCAAACGGCGCTTCCATATGCCCGACCGTCGAGCCATTGCCGTTCACCTCGTAGCCGTCGATCCAGGTCAGGAAGATGGCCCCGCCAGCGTCGATGTCATCGGTATAGCCCTCGAAATCGTCCACGACCAGGAATTCCTGGGTGGTGAAGCTCCAAACGCCACCTTCCCAAAGACTGATGGCCTCGGCTTCGTTGACCTCGTTGACCTGCCAGTAATACGTGGTTCCCAGATCCAAAGTCCCCGGATCAAAACTCGGTGCATCCGCCGTACCGGCCAAATCGAGCGCTTCGGGGTCTGTGCCAAAGATCACGTCGTGTGACGCCGCTTCGCGGCCGGCGCGCCAGATCAGCATCGACTCCACACTAGCATCGATGGCGTCAGCCGCCGGTTGGGGCTCGCGAGCCGTCGCCGGGATCTGGAGGAAGCGCACTTCACTCAGGCCATACTGAGGCTGAGGAAGCGTGCCCCAGGCGCTGTTGACAGTCAGACGGACATGCCGGACTGCTACACCCCCGAACTCGACGGTGGTGTTCGCCACGTAGTCGGCTTTGGCGGTCCCCTGGGCGAACTCGACATCACCGAGCGCCGTCCATTCGGCACCATCGACAGAGTAGTCGATGGTCACATCCTTGAGCCCCATACCGAGCACGATTTCGAACTGAACGTTGTAGTTCCAGACCAGCATCTCATGCAACTTGTACACCTGACCCAGGTCGTACTGCACCCAGACCGGATCATCGCCCACGGGCCGTCCGAGCCACATATCGGCATTGGCGATGGAATGCTCATCGGCTTCGTTCATGCCGGAACCGTCGATCGTTTTCTCGGGCCCTACGCCGGGATCGGACGCAGCGTTGCTCGTTGCAATGACGCCTTCCACGACATAGGCAAACGGCTCGACCGTGAAGCTCCAGGCCTCGCCCTGGAAAATGACGCCGCCGGCGAGGACCTCGTCGATCCGCCAATAATAGGTCTGGCCAAATTCGAGGCGAGGCGCATCGAATTCCAAGCCACTCTGCCCCTGGCTGAGAAGTACGTCCTTCGGGTTGGCGCGACTGGCCGTGTTCACGTCCTCGAGACTGGCGCCGAGATACACATCGTGTGCCGTGGCGCCCTCGCCCGGCTCCCAGGCCAGGGTCATGTCGCGGGGAATATCGGTGGCTTCATTGACCGGACTGGGCGAACGCGCCGACTCGGGCGCAATAGCCAGGACGATATCGATGAACATGATCTTGGCGTTATCCTGGCCCTCAGCTCCCGAAACCGTCAGGCGACCATCCGCGACCGTCACCGTCAATTCGAATTCATCAAAGTTGTCCTGACCATCCGGGTCCTCAACAATGACACCCTCGATATCAAAGTTGTTGGTCTGATCGGTGTGGTTGGAATCGCCCCCGACGACAAAGATGTTGTAGACACCATTCTCAATCTCGATCTCCCATGTCGCGTTGTTTCTCCCGATGTGATTGGTAGTATCATAGCGCTGATCGGGAGCAATGGCATTGTCGCGGTCACGGGATTGACCCGTCATGTCCTGGTCCCACCCGTAGCTCCAGCCGTTGCCGCGATCCCCATACATCTCGCCACCATCCGGCAAGTACCCCTCCGGGGTCTCGCTGGCTAGCTGCTGAAAGTTGATGTTCACCGATTGCCCGTGCGCCATGCCTGTAAACGAGGCGATGACCACGGCCAGTACCACTAGCCCAATGCACTTGCGACTCATAACAGTCCTCCTTCTAAAGAAGATCATCGTAACCGTGTCGCGGCCACACACCGCAACGTCTTCCCTCCGCGACGTATCATGGAACAAGCACAAACCTGATACGCCCTTGCCGTCGTTGGCTACTCTAGAACCTTCCCCCGCATTTGACGCTATGGTGGAACCTCGCTGGCCCACCTCCTTCCCACGAGCGTAGACAAATGGCGCAATAACTGGATTGATAGACTATGTAATGAGACTACAATGGCGTGCATCCCCCCGTCAGCCATGTGTCCCACATAACACATTCGCATCCGGGCCTCCGATTCTGGACCCAAGAAGACAACCTGCCCGCACCGCGCAGCAGCCTTGCTATAGAATCCAGGAATTTCATACCTACGGCATGCCCACACAAAACCCTCGCAGCCGATACTTGTTTGTATCAAATGATTCTGCTGCATGCAAGACATTTTCGTCCTTGTCCACGTCACGCGAGACTTGTCCTGAGCAAGACATCCGCAAATGAATGAAAGAGCAACACTTAGCACGCGCAGCGGGCGATAATCATGCTGCACGGCAGAATCGCTGGCAGTAGCGTCATGGACCCATTCGATCCGCCCATGGAGCCACTCATTACAGAGCCTCCACAGGAGCCCTTCTCTTCCAACAATTCGTCGACCTGACCGTCGCTTGAGACCGCCTGGTCCGGTTTCCCACCTCCTGCGTGATTATTCGGCGTAAAAAGGGCGTGACAAAAGCCAATTCCTCAACTTTTTGGCGATTCACCCGGGTCAGCGGCGCACCATCCCCCAGGTCCTGCATTGCAGGGAGACCGCCAAGGCTACTGTCCCGCCAAATAGCGTATTTCAAATGACGACAAGACTCTGTCGTAGATCCGGATCTCGTCGAGGGCGCCGTTGAAGGGGTTGCCGCCCCCGACCACGGCGGCGCCAAACTGCGTGGCCGCGCCCGGATCGGTGCCGAGGGAGAAGTCCCCTTCGCCCACCACCGCGCCGTCAAAATACATCGTGGCCCTCGCACCATCGAATGCGACCGCTACATGGGTCCACTCGCCGACCGGAAGTGCGCTGTCGGCCGGCAGGTCCAGACCCTCGCGCTGGAAGCGAATCACGCCCGTGTCGATATTGGCCTCGATCTGCCACATCATGTCATTGGCCGCCCAAGAGTCTCGCTTGCCGATTAGACCCTGATACTGGCCATTGAGACCGTTCCAGTGAACCCACAGAGAAAGCGAGAGTTGCCCCGTCGCAGCCGAGGGGTTGAGCGTGCCAAGATCGACATACTGAGCGCCGGTGCCGTCGAACTCCAGCGCCGAGCCGACCTGCCCCTCGACGTAGACGGGCCCGCCCACGACCGTGCCGTGGTTCTCGTTGCCCGAACTATCCTCGACGTTCTCTTCCAACGCATAGTAGGCCACCAGGCCGCTGGCGCCCGGATCGGACAACCCCGGATGGCCCACCTGAATCTCGTCGATGAAGATCAGACCCGTGCCGCTGGCCGGCGAGCTATCTCGGTCTCCCACGCCGATGTGGATCATGGCCACACTGTTCAGGTTGACACCGCTCAGCACACTGAACGGAATCCGCCAGGTCTGCCATGTCGTGATCACGGTCGCTTCCGGATCGGGATAGACGATCGTTTGAAGGTGACCGGCGGTGTCTTCGACCGCTACGTACAAGGGCACCGGATCGTTACCGGGCGTATCAACGGTGGCGGCGGCATTGCCTCGGAAATGGAGGGTGAGCGTATCGGCTCCGCTGAGCGTCCAGTTCCCGGAGCCCAGATCGCGCTCGGTCTCGGAGACAGTGACGTCGCCGGTGTTGTCGTAGAGCAGCGGCATGGACTGTCGACCGCCGAAGGTGATCGATCTTTCGGCGAACGGTGATTCCAGATAGCCAACCGTCGACCCGTTGCCATCGATCTCATAGCCGTCGATCCAGGTCTCGTAGATGCGGTGGTCATCATCATCGTAGCTCTCGAAATCCTCTACGATGAGGTTCTCCTTCGTCGAGAAGCTCCAGATGTCCCCTTCCCAGTTACTGGGGCTGGCCGCCTCGTTAGCCTCGTTGATCTTCCAGTAATAGGTTCTACCGAGATCCAGGGCATCAACACCATAGCGGCTTTCGGTGACGGTATCAACGAGGGCCGTGCCGTCTTCGACGGCCGCTCGGTCACTGCTGACATAGATTTCGTGCGCCACGGCCTCCCGGCCGCCTCGCCAATCGAGAGTCACATCCAGATCCACATTAGCCGCTCCGTCGGCCGGATTGGGCTGGCGGGCCTGGACTGGTTTGTGAAGGAATCGGACCTCACTGAGGCCGAACTGAGGCCTCAGATCGCCCCAGTTGTCCACCACCGTCAGCCGGACATACCGGGCGACCGCGCCGGCCAGGTCAATCATCGTATCGGCCTGATAGTCACTCTGAGCCGTCCCACGGGCGAACTCAAAATCACCCAGAGCCGTCCACTCGACACCGTCCGTAGAGTACTCCACAGTCACGTTCTTGGCGCTGTAGCCCAGAACCAAATCGAACTGGACGTTGTAGTTCCAAACCGACATCTCATGCAACTTGTAAACGCCATCGAACTCGTATTGAATCCAGGCCGGCTGCTCGGCGCCGTCGATGGTGAGCCACATCTCCATCGCCTCGATCGAGTGCTGATCGTCCGCGTTCAGACCCGAACCATTGATGGTGTTCTCCGGGTCCGATCCCGCTTGGAAACTCGAGGCGGTGGCGATGATGTTCTCGATCGGATAGACAAACGGCTCGACCGTGAAGCTCCAAACATCGCCTCTGAATACGGCCCTGTCCGGCGTCGCGTTGACCTCGTCGATCCGCCAGTAATAGGTCCGGCCAAACTCCAAGAGCCCCTCGGGATCAAAGGAGGCTCCACTCTGACCTTCGCTGACCAGGACACCCAGCGGATTGGCGGCATCGGCATCGTTGACATCGTCAAAGACCGTGCCGAAATACACATTGTGCGAACCGGCCAACTCACCGGCCTCCCAGCCCAGGATCACATCCTGAGGCGTATCGCCGGCGCCGTCGTCGGGACTGGGACTGGCCGCTTCCGTTCGCTTGTGGAAGACGGGCGGGACATAGTCGCCTTCGTAGAACCGCACGCCATCGACCCAGAAATCACCCACCGCGAAACCCATGTGAAATGTGATGGCCGCGGGACTCACGTCCGCGGTGATAACCGGAGTGGTCATACTGTATTCGGCCCATTCCTCCGTCATGGTAAAGATCTGCTCGCCGTATGCCGTGTATGGATCACCGTCCAGTTCCGGCTTGAAACGAATGTCCAGTGTTCCTTCCTTGCATTTGAGAAAGGTGGAGAAGGTGTATTTCTTGCCCTGTTCGAAAACGTGGCCCGGCTGCTTCATGCCATTGTCCCAGGTATTGGCACCGGGTGTCGGAACCACGACATGCAGGCAGTGCTGCCCCTCGATCGGACCTTCGGGAACCGCGGCGCCCGTCAATTCTTGAACCACTTCGATCGTGTCGCCACTGTAGGAGGTCCACGGCTCGACAACGCCATCCTCGAAGCCGCCATTAATGGCGATGTCTACAATGTCTTGTGCATAGCCAGGGGCCAAGCCCATGAATCCTGTCAACGCTATTGCTATCAACCAGACGGCTCGATACCTCATGATATCTACTCCTCACTATCAGTCGCACGGCGACTTAACTCAATTGACTCCCGCTCGTCCACCAACACGCCTCCGCAGAGCGCATCCCTCAGTACGCCCCAGCCAATCAGCAGCCTCTACACCCTGTATCGACCGCATTCATGGCTCAGCTTAGTCAATCCCCCGTTGGGTTTTCCCCTTAGAAAGGAAGCCGGAAAGTGTACTGGATGTGGTCGTGCGTGTACGATTCCTCGCCTTGATGACGCTTCATATCACACTCTCCGGGGTGCTATCACAGGCTGGGGGCTCGGCGCATCGACGCTGCAAACGACCCAACTCCTGGTAGAATTGAGTATAGCAATTCGCGTCCACCATGGTCAATCAAGATTTAGGCCGATGCGAGGCCGGCAAGGCCTCTATTAACGGACCTTGAGATGCCCCTGGGCCCAGACGGACAGGGCCGCACCGCCGAGCAGAACCAATCCGAAGAGCAGTTGCAGGCTGTTGAGACGCTCGTGAAGAACAATACTCGAAATGCTGAAGACCACCAGCGGTTGGGCCAGAATCACGAGGGTGGGAATAGTCGCACCAATGCGTTTGATGGCGGTATAGAAGAACACATGGCCCAGGGCGATGGCGGTAATCGCCGAAACGACGACAGCCATCCACGGACCGATGCCCATAGCCAGACACTCGGCCGGTCGGCCTCGCAGAACCGCCCCGATCCAAAGGCCGATTACCGTGTAGATGCTGATCACGGCGAAGCCAATTCGAGAGTCGATGTTCTTGAGCGAAATCTTCACGGAGATGGCGTAACTGGCCCACATGAAGGCACAAACCAGTGAAAGGACGATACCGGTGACCATCCGAGAGGCCGCGAAGTCCTCTTTGAAATAGAGCACGCCGAACACCCCGGTCACCGACAGCGCCAACCCCGCCCAGAACCGCCAACTCCGGGCCAGCGCGCGCTCGTCGATAAAAAAGATGAGCGAGAACGCCGCGACCCATAGCACGGAAGTCTTGGACAACAGGACGATGAAAGCCGGACCGATGTAGTAGAAGGTGGCCGCCCACAAGCTCTGCATGGTCACATTCGCCAACGACGGGACGACCGCACATCGCCAGGTTCGCTTGTCGAACTTGCCCTTGTGCATGAAGTACAGCAAGACAGGAAGCCAGAATAGGCAAGCGACCGTGTAGCGCAAGGCGTTCTGCGTCCACGAATCTACGTAATCGGTCAATTGCGCGATGAGAATCGGCCCCACCGACCAGCAACACAGGGTTCCCAGGCAAGCCGCGGTCGCGGCCATGTCTATCTTGCCTTTCGGGGATGTGGATTCGCTCACGGGTAGGATTCCGATTTCACGAGAGATCAGCTTGGGAGGGCCTGAATCCGCTCACTTGAGCATATCCAGGACGATGCGAGCCACCTCTGGGCCCGCCTTTTTCTGTGTCATCGGTTCCACGACATCGATCAGATCGTTGCTGATCCGATCCAATGCCTTGCGATCGTTCAGGAAGGCGGCAACTTTCTCAGTAATCGGATCGATCGACGTGAAATAGGGCATGAATTCGGGCACAAGTTCGCGGTCGGCCAGCAGGTTGACCAGGGTGAAGAACTTGGGTCGCACGAGCCACCACCCCAGCAAAAGCCATAGAATCCGATTGCCTTGATACATCACCACCATAGGGCAGCCGGCCGAGGCCGCCTCAAGCGTCGCGCTGCCACTGGTGACCAGACAGAAGTCGACCGTATCGGCGGTATCGGTCACCGAATCGATTGAATACTCGCATTGGAATCCGGGGATTTCCATCCGGCCTAGCAGGGCCCGCCGTTCCTCGCTGGTCGCAACCGCAACGAAAGTGGCCGCAGGAAAATCACGTTTCAACTGCAACGCGATCTCCTGCATCGATGGCCATAACGACTCGATCTCGGCCAGACGCGAGCCAGGCATCAAAGCAATCCGGGCCTGTCGCGAGTCAAAATCGGAATAATCCTTGCGATAGCTCGTCAGGTCTTCGGGCAGCTTGTCCAACAGCGGATTGCCCACAAACGTCGTATCGACCCCCCGTTCCCGAAACCAGGTTTCTTCGAAGGGCAAGAGACAACAGAGCTTGTCACAACACCGCCGGAGCTTGCGAATCCGCCAGCCGCCCCAGGCCCAGAGTTGTGGCGCCACGAAAAACAGGGTCGCCGTGCCCGCCCGCTTGGCGGCCTTGGCGATATGGAAGTTGAACGCAGGGGAATCGCAAACAACCACCAGATCGACCGGATTCTGGCGCAGATATCGGGCTACGCGTTTGATCAACTTATAGTAGTACCCAATGTGGGCGAAGGCCTTATCGACCATCACCGCCCGGCCAACGGTCTCTTCGATCAATTCGCAGCCGGCGGCCGCCATCTTGGGCCCGCCGATCCCGACGATCTCAATGCTCGGGTCGTTCTCCTTCAGCGCGTGAGTCAACTCCGCACAGTGCACGTCGCCACTGGGCTCATTCGCACTCAAGAACACTCGATATTTCTTCTTTTCGCTGGCCATAACCACGAGACACTATTTCTTATCATCACCGCCTGAAAACATCAACAACCAATTCATTCCCGAGCATCCCGTAATCCATCTACATGCTGCTCTTGCGTTTGGGCATCTGCTTGGTCATAATTAGGTTCAATCGGAGCTTTGGGCATCCGTGATTGTGTGATAAAATACGGGAGTGTTATGGCGAGCCGCCGACCACAATGGTGGGACTGGGAATTGGAGTTGAGCCCACACTTGGTCAAACGCATGCTCGATAGGAGCTTTTCGGAAGTCGACTTACGAACGATGCTTGAGTATTCAAGGGACTTCAAACCCGATATCGTCGACGGGCGATGGGTTATCGTGGCTGTACACCATAAGCAGACCTGGGAGGTCATTGTCGAGCCAGACATTCATGCCGAGCGTTTGGTCGTGATTACAGCCTATCCGCGTTGGGAATCTTGATATGGACGACTCGTACTTGGAAGTGATGTTCCGACATGGCAAAGCGATGGCCGCATATTACTACCTGCCCCGCCGCCCAGCAGACAAGAGCAGCCAAACCAAGCGGATCGAACCGGGACTCGTGGTTGATTTCACACGCGATGGAAAGCCGATTGGGATCGAGATCCTTGCGCCGGACAAGCTAACATTGACGGCGTTTAACCATGTGCTCCGTGAACTAGGCTTCCCCCCGCTGAAGCACGCCGATCTGGCGCCCCTCAGAGCAGCATAACGGTTCCTCGCCGCATCTGATCCTCACCTGCAGGTGAGGGCCAGGAAATGAAGTGCTACGTGAAGACGGTTGGAGCGCCGCGAGACCCACAGGACGCGGGAGAAGAGGAAACACGCATAACAAAGAACCTCGCGAGCACGCCGAGAAGTGATGTTCCAACGCAGCCTGTCTTGTACAAGTACTATGCCTTCAACAAGTGGACACCGAGCATCTTCGAGCGAAACGAAACATACTTCCAGTCACCAGATTGTTTCAACGACCCCTTTGATTCCAAGCTGTCGACTACCTACGAGGGAACTGAGGAGCAGAGGGTGCCCTCTGTGCCAGAATGAGTGAGACACTTCCTTGCCGTTAATTAGAGTCGAGGGCAAGGAGATAATGATTATGCTGGACGTTATGGATAAGACACCGAACCAGAGGTTGTTGGCCCCGGAGAGAGGGGAGCCGCAGCGTAGCGGAGGCGAGCCGAACGGAGGAGCCAACAACGCGTCCCCTAATGGCCCCGCCCCGGACCCGGAGGTCTTGGCCAAGCCCAAGCGACGCCGGTTCACGCCAGCCTACAAGGCCCGGATTGTCGAAGAGGCACAGCGATGTACGGAATCCGGACAAATCGGGGCCCTCCTGCGACGGGAAGGTCTGTATTCCTCGGCCCTGACGCAGTGGCGGCGGCAATACCACTCCGGCGCCCTCCAGGGGCTTAAGGATGACAAACGCGGCCGCAAACGCACACGAGACGCCAGGGAGAAGGAACTCGAACGTCTACAGCGTGAGAATGAACGGCTCAACAAAAAGCTCCGCCAGGCGGAACTGATTATTGAGATTCAAAAAAAAGTTGCGGCCATGCTCGGCAACCCCATCGAGACGCTCCCCAGCAGCGAGGAGATCTTATGAGCCTGATTCAACAGCATCGCCGGCGACTCGGCACGGTGTCACTGTGTCGGGCCCTGGAG
>Ga0208279_1000080_pt1 | contig 89238 bp, 74 predicted proteins | sample AntAceMetag02UKM_FD_184766 | JGI IMG/M metagenome (GOLD analysis project Ga0208279, IMG submission 184766) | Saline lake microbial communities from Ace Lake, Antarctica - Antarctic Ace Lake Metagenome 02UKM (SPAdes) (version 2) | ecosystem: Environmental > Aquatic > Non-marine Saline and... | reverse complement strand
GCCGCCGACGCGGTGGTCCAGGAGATCGTCGAGGCCGGCGGCGAGGCGGTGGCGAACTACGACTCGGTGGCCACGCTGGAGGGGGGTGAGAGGATTGTCCAGACCGCGCTGGACCACTTCGGCCGGTGGACATCCTGATCAACAACGCGGGCATCCTGCGGGACAAGACCTTCGTCAAGATGACGCCGGAGATGTGGGAGGGCGTGCTGGGGGTGCACCTGCAGGGGGCGTACAACGTCACGCGGCCGGTCTTCCGGGCGATGCGGGAGAACACTCCCGGGGGGGGTTACGGGCGGGTCGTGATGACGACGTCGGCGGCGGGCCTGTTCGGCAACTTCGGGCAGACGAACTACAGCGCGGCGAAGATGGGCCTGGTGGGGCTGATGAACACGCTCAAGTTGGAGGGGGAGAAGTACGACATCAAGGTGAACACGGTGGCTCCGCTGGCGGCGACGCGGCTGACGGAAGACGTCATGCCGCCCGACCTGCTGGAGAGGATCAGGCCAGAGTTCGTCGCGCCGTTGGTGCTGTATCTCTGCTCCGAAGCCTGCACCGAGACGGGGTTGATCATAAACGCTGGCGGCGGGTTCTTCAGCCGGGCGGCGGTGGTCTCTGCCCCTGGTACCCTGGTTGGCGACGGCGAAGAGGTACCCACCCCGGAGGCAATTCATCAGAACTGGGCCAGGATTGACAGCCTCGAAGGGGGGCAAGAGTATCCGAACGCTAATGCCGCGTTGATGGATATGCTGATGCCTTCGAACGTGAAACGTGAAGCGTGAAGACGTGAAACGTGAAACGTGAGAGGGGGAAACGGGGGTGAACTACGAGGAGTGGGAGGGGGCGGTTCCGGAGGAGATTAGAGGGGATTCGTTGTGGAGGGTAGAGGCGTATCGCCTGGGGTTGTTTGTCGCGGATGTGAGTTGGCATGACGTGACGAAACTGATGCGGGACAAACGTATGCTTGGTTTGTCGGACCAACTCTATCGGGCAGTGGGTTCTGTCAGTGCTAATCTCGCCGAGGGCTATTCGCGTGGCACAGGCAAAGATCGTGCGCGTTTCTACGAGTATGCCCTCGGTTCGGCCAGGGAGAGCCGCGACTGGTATTACAAGGGCCGGCACGTGTTGGGAGACACCGTCACCCGGCATCGCTTGAGCCTGCTCACCCAGATCACTCGCCTGCTCCTGACCATGATCCCACAGCAGCGCGGACGGATCATGCGCGAGCAACACGTCTCCTACCAGACTGACCCGGACAAACCAGAGCCAACTGTAAACCGGGAGACATTGGACGCTTTGCTGCAAGATGTCCCTTTCCCCTGATCACGTTTCACGCACCACGGCCTGAAATGCAGTTTCAAGCAGAAGTCACTTGCTATCTCAAAGACATAGACGAGGAGAGAGAACTATGGCCACAGGAATTCGAGATAAGGTCGCCATCATCGGCATGGGTTGCACCAAGTTTGGTGAACGTTGGGACGTGGGGTCCGAGGAGTTGATGGTCGAAACGTTCGAGGAGGCGGTGGAGGACGCCGGGATTGACCGGAAGGAGGTCCAGGCTGCCTGGCTGGGCACCTGCTTTGAGGAGGTCAGCGTCGGCAAGAGCGCGCTGCCGCTCTCTATGACGCTGCGGTTGCCCAAGATCCCGGTGACTCGCGTCGAGAACTTCTGCGCCACGGGGACGGAAGCCTTTCGCGGGGCCTGCTACGCCGTGGCCTCGGGCGCGTATGACATCGCCCTGGCCCTGGGCGTGGAGAAACTCAAGGACATCGGCTACGGGGGCTTGCCCAACTGGGGCTCCGGCGCCGGGACGTTGACCTGGCAGTGGATGCCCAACGTGACCGCGCCCGGGGCCTTTGCCCAGTTGGCCACCGCCTACGCAGCGAAGCACGGAATCCCGCTTGAAGAGCTGAAAAACGCCATGGCCCACGTCTCCGCCAAGAGCCACGCCAACGCTGTCCTGAACCCCAAGGCCCACCTGCGCAAGGCGGTCACCGTCGAGCGGGTCTTGGCCGCCCCCATCATCGCCTATCCACTGGGGCTGTTCGATTGCTGCGGCGTGAGCGACGGCGCCGCCTGTGCCATCGTCACCACCCCCGACATCGCCAGGGGCCTGGGCAAGAAAGATTTTGTCACCGTCAAAGCGCTCCAGTTGGCGCTCAGCAGCGGAGAAGAGATGGGCTACAACGACTGGGACGGGGACCACTTCGTCACCACCTCCAAGTGCAGCAGCATAGCCTACGAGGAAGCGGGCATCACCAACCCGCGAGAGGAGATCAGCATGATGGAGGCGCACGACTGTTTCTCCATCACCGAGTTGGTGACTATGGAAGACCTGCATATCTCCGAACGGGGTGGGGCCACCAGGGATGTCTTGGACGGGTTCTTCAACCTGGATGGCCCGCTTCCCTGCCAGCCCGACGGTGGGCTGAAATGTTTCGGCCATCCCATCGGCGCCTCGGGGCTGCGCATGTTGTACGAGATGTACCTCCAACTGCAGGGACGGGCTGGCGAGAGGCAACTGGACAGTCCCCGCTACGGCCTCACCCATAACCTGGGTGGGATGCCCTATATGAACGTGTGCAGTGTCACGATTGTCGGCCGGTACGGAGACTAGTTTGGCCGACAGCGACCGGGGCTTATTGACAGTAGCGTAAACTTATTGTATCCTAAGGCTGAGAGGCCCAACACCAATACTTGTTCTGTCGGAGAGCAAGAGGCTACAAACAGCATTTTGAGTTATCGCCGTAAGGATTGGCCAGAATGACGTTGCGGGTTCGCCGCGTCGGTTCTGGCGAAAGGGGAACGAAATGGCCGAGAGTGTCTACAAGGTGGTCGAGCTGGTCGGGACCAGCACCGAGTCGTGGGAGAAGGCGGCCGCGGCCGCCGTCGAGAGGGCTGCGAAGAGCCTGCGGGACCTGCGCATCGCTGAGGTCGTCGAGCAGGACATGCAGCTCGACGATGGCAAGGTTGTTGCCTACCGGGCGAGGGTGAAGGTCTCCTTCAAGTACCAGGACGGCGACTGAGCCGGGGCCCATCGCGAGTAGGGGCGGGGTCACTCCATCGCTGCACTGCCTAGACCGTCTGGGCACTCTTGCACAAACGGTTTGTCCAACCCTTCTGGCGGCCGCCCGCGGATGGCCTGGTCTATCCGGCGGGCCAGGCGGGTGGGCAGGAGGGCCAGCAAACGATCTACTTCCTCAATGCTCACTAATAGGAGAGCGAAGATCATCCTCCTGGCCCTGGAACAGATCGTCTACCTGAACGACAAGGGCGTCGAGCGTTTCGGAACAGACGCGTTCGCCGGGGCGGTACAGTGCAACGAAGTGGTAACGCCTCTCTGCCAACACGTACACGGTGACGGTTTGGGCCTCGGGGTCCAGCAGCCAATACTCCGGAATCTCGGCCAAGGCGTACTCCTCCGGTTTGGTTCCTGTGTCCAACCCCCGCGTGGACGGGGAAAGCACTTCGGCTACCAGGTCAGGTGGGCCACCGATGGCTGATCCTACCGTCCTGCCAACCGCTCCATAAGGAGCAGGATGAGCCACAACAGACCCAGAACGCCTGCGCCAGCCAGCAGGCACCCCAGGCCCAGCGCGGCGGCCTGCGGACCATAGATTAGCGCGATGGCGATGCTGCCGCCGACGACCAGGAAGACGATGACAATCCAGAAAAGCCGCCGCTGCTCACGCCGGCGTTGAGCGCGCAGGTCGGTTGGTTCACCAGGGTTGTCCTTCACGGTGTCCCATTCTCCCGCTCTACTTGCACTAGGACGTGCTCAATGAAGAAGGCTGGGGTGATGATTTCAACGCCCTGGTAGGACTGCAATTGGAGGTGTTTGTCACCACTGACGATGTACTCGGCCCCGGCTTCCAAGGCACAGGCAACGTACTTGTCGTCGGTGGGGTCGTCAGGGATGGCCTGAACAGAGAGCGTGCCAGGTGTCAGTGTGACCGCGGATGTGATGCCAGCCAAGAAATCGTCTACCTGTACCTCACCCCAGCCGTGCTTCCGCTGCAGGCGCGGGTAGAGGAGCACACGGTGTACCTCGGCAAGGATGGCTGGCGAAAGCACCAGTTCGAAATGGCCCGCACGCCAGGCCTGCAGAATCTGCGCCGGGCGGCCGACCGGCACAAGTACCGCGCTGACGAACTGGTTGGCATCCAGCACGACGCGCATCAGGACTCTCTCGCTTCAGGATTCGCAACGCCTCGCTCAGCCTGATTGGCGGCAGCCACGGCCTCAGCAATGGTGTCCTCCAGTTCTGTGACAGGCTCCTGACGAGTGCGCTCTTGCACCTGGTCAATCAGGGCAAGAAACTGTTCCCGCCGCATCTGCCACTGGCGGTACTGTGCAAGGGGCACCAGCACAGCCATCGGCTTCGTGGCTCGCTGGATGATAAAAACGTCACCCCGATAGTACGTCTCCTCCAGCAATCGCCCGAGGTTCCTGCGGGCCTCCATTGCGCTGACTACATTCTCCATCGTATCTCCTTCTCAATTGATATAGTTGGGTGCATTATATCAATTATAACACCGAAATGGGGAGTGTCAATCCCTCGTGAGTAGATGAGTAGATGAGGCAAGAAGTCCTCATTTACTCCTTCCTCGTTCACTCATCTACTCCTCCACAAACAACGACACAAAGTCGAACTTCTCCACATCCACCAGCCCCTGGTCGGTCAGTTTGAGGGCCGGGATGACTTCCAGCGCCAGGAAGCCCAGGGCCATGAACGGGTCGTGTAGGGGGGAGCCGAGACTCCTGGCGACCTGCACCAGCCGGTCCATCTGCTGGCGCACGGTCTCCACCGGCTGATCGGACATCAGTCCGCCGATGGGCAGTGGCACTATGCCTAACACCTCATCCCCGGCAGCGGCCACCAGTCCCCCGCCCAGGTCGCCCACGGCACGGGCGGCCGTTTTCATCGAGGTGTCGTCGCAGCCGGCGACGGTCAGGTTGTGAGCGTCGTGGCCCACGCTCCCGGCCAGCGCGCCGTGCCTCAGTCCCAGTCCGCGTATGAATCCCAGCCCCACGTTGCCCGTGCCCCGGTGGCGCTCGATGACCGCCATCTTGAGCATGTCCCGCTCCGGGTCGGCCACCGCCAGACCGTTCACCACCTTTGCCGGTTCGACCAGGTGCTCGGTGACGACCTGGTCGGGGACGACGCCGATAACGCGCACGCGCTCCCCCTGAGCGGGGATGGCAAAATCAAACCGCTCCCATTCCACGTGCACCGTGTCGCGTACGTACGTGTCGTCCACGACGGGGGTGAGCCAGTCGCCGACCGGGGTGCCATCCCGCGCGACTAGTGCCCCGCCGGCGAAGACCATCTCGGCGTGGAAATCCTTCAGGTTGGAGAAGATGACCAGGTCGGCCCGCTTGCCTGGGGCGATCGCTCCCCGGTCGTGCAGCCGGAACCACTCGGCAGCGTTGAGGGTCGCCATTTGGATGGCAGTGATGGGATCGAGTCCCTCGGCGACCGCCAGGCGGATCAGGTGATCTATGTGGCCCTCGTCCAGCAGGTCCGCCGGGTGACGGTCGTCGGTGCAGAAGGCGCAGCGGCGGCTGTTCTGGGGGGTGACGGCTGGCACGAGCGCCCGCAGGTTCTTGGCAGCAGTAGACTCGCGGATAAAGACGACCATCCCCAGCCGTAGTTTTTCCAGCATCTCGTCGGCGGTCGTCGACTCGTGGTCGGATCCGGGGCCAGCGCCGATGTAGGCCTGGAGCCACTTGCCGCTCACGCCAGGAGCGTGGCCATCAATGACGTGGCCCTGGAAAGCGACCAGTTTCTCCAGCGCACCCGGCAGTCCCAAGACTGCCCCCGGCACGTTCATAAACTCGGCCAGGCCCGTTACGCGGGGCAGGTCGGCCAGGGGGAGCAGGTCGTCGGCGGCCAGTTCCGCCCCGGCGGTGCCCATGTGGGTGGCTGGGACGCAGGAGGGAAGATTGACGTAGACGGTCAGCGGCAGCCCCTCAGAGGCGTCCAGCATATAGCGGATGCCGTCGGCCCCGGCTACGTTGGCAATCTCGTGGGGGTCGGTGACGGCGGTGGTGGTGCCGCGCGGCACGACGGCGCGGGCAAATTGGGGTGGGGTGACCATCGAAGACTCGATGTGGACGTGGGCGTCGATGAGGCCAGGACAGACGTAACGCCCGCCCAGGTCCATCTCTTCCCTGGCCTCGTAATCGGGCCCTATCCCGACGATACGGTCCCCGGCGATAGCCACGTCGGTCTCGACGATCTCGCCGGTGAAGACGTTGATCAGACGCCCGTTGCGGAGCACCAGGTCGGCGGGATCGTCTCCTCGGGCGATGGGGAGAAACTGGGTTAGTTCCATTGGATACCTCCTATGCCACTAGCCGCGCCAGGAACTGGCGGGTGGAAACGATGGGGATGTCGCCGACCTGGCCCAGGTCTGGCAAGTCCCGGTCGCCGCTGACGATGACGTGGGCCGCCCCGGCGACGGCACAGGCGATGACCCAGTCGTCGTCTGGATCACGACAGATGCGGGGCACCTTCTCGGGCAAGTCCGCCATCTCACCCAGGGCGGCGACAAGAGCAACGAAGCGGAGGCGGGTCTCGGCGTCGTAGTAATGATGGAGCCTGGGGTACTGCAGCACCCTGTCCAGTTTCTCCAGCAGCACGGGAGAGGTCAGCAACACGAAATCGCCGCGTGCCAGGTGGACATCTATCAACTCGGATATCGGAGGGCGGTGAGTGATCAGATAACTGACCAGGACGTTAGTGTCCACCACGGCGCGCATCAGCCGCCCCGTGTCGCCTGGATCGCCTCGGCTACTAAAGAAGCGGCCTCATCCTCAGAAAAGGCAGCGCGAGCGCTCACCTCCTCAGCAATGCGTCGCAGTTCGGCCAGCCAGACTGCTCGCTTCTCATTAGCCGCCCGCCATTCCACATAGTCCTGGAATTCCTCATAGGGAATGAGGACCGCCTGGGGTGTATCGTAACTTCGGATGATCACTGGCTCCTGTTTCAACCGGACACGGTCGAGGATATCCCGTGCCCGCCGCCGCAAGTCCGTGGTCTGTACGGTCCAGGTCACTTTTAGCCTCCAGATTAGCACAAGTTATGTCATATTCTTGTGCTATTGCATCACATCCGATGGTGCGAGTCAAGGAAAAGAGATGGGCGCATCGTAACTGTTCAGTCCAGCAGTCGTTACACAGAGTTACACGGAGAAGACACAGAGAACCACAGAGATAGGGAGATAGCCCGTATGCAAACGCTGTATTCTTTGCTGGAACATGGTATTACGGGCAAACTTGGTCTTTTTCTCTCCGCGAAACTCTGTGCATCCTCTGCGCAGCTCTGTGTTCCTGGTTATGCCTGAGTAATAACCTATCTTTAGCCCCGCATCACACTGATGCTTAGACCGTCGGCGTGATCGCTGATGCGCTCGAGGTTACGCAGTAATTCGAGGTAGATGGTATCCGCCTCCGGCTCAATCTTCCCTGCTTCTACACGCTTAGAGAGTTTTTTCCGCGTTTTCCAGTACATCCGGTCCATCTCCTCCTCCAGGCGACAGACCAGTTGTGCTATGTCGCGATCGTCGTCTCGGACGGCCTGCAGTGCAAGTTTGTAGGTGCGATGCGTCTGCTGGAACAGGCGCTCGAGCTCCGCTATTGCCTTCTTGCCAAGCTTGGCATTGAGGTCACCCTCCTTCTGCGCAACCCGGGCGAGATCCTCCGTCAGGTCGCTGACTCTCTCGACGTCGGAAGTCAGTTCCTTCAGGTGGAAACAGTGTCTTTTTTGATCCTCGCTGAGATCGCCCTGCATCAGCTCGTTGATGAAACTCTCGAGAGTGGCACACAGGGGGTTAACAAGTTCGTGTTCCAGATCCACGATACGCTGCGCAGCCTCCATATCATTCTCTAACAGGGCCTGGCGACTGAGGGCGATCATTTCGGCCGTTGTCTCGCCTACCCGATATAACTCCCTGGTGGCCTCTGTCATAGCAACGGTCGGAAAACGATATTGGCTTTCATCAATGTACTTCGTGAGACTTGGCTTTTCCTCCTCCCTGGTTTTTGGTACCAGCCGCTCGCTCGCTCGTGCGATTGTCCCGATGAAAGGAAAGAGTATAACACTCGCAGTGACGTTGAAGATGGTATGAGCGTTGGCGATCTGGCGGGGAAGGATGGATGAGGTGTGGGATACAAGGGTGGCGAAGGGAGAGAGAAAGGGCAGAAACAGCAGGACACCGACGACGCTGATGATTATTTGAGCGATGGACGCCCGCCGAGAAGCATGGGAAAGCCGGAGTGAGGCGATGAGACCGGTGATACAGGTGCCGATGTTGGCGCCCAGGACCAGTGCTATGGCCCCAGGCAGGGTGATGATTTGGCTCATCCCCATGGCGACGACCAGCCCGGTTATAGCCGAACTGCTCTGGACAACAGCGGTAGCGATGGTGCCAGCAAGAATGCCGGGCAGGTAACTCTGTCCCATGTATGCCAGCCATTCTCGGACGACAGGCGTTTGCGCCACAGCCTTGAGAGCGCCCGACATGGTCTGCATTCCCAGGAAGAGGACGCCGAACCCCAGGACAACCTCCCCATACCTTTGCCAGGCGCGATGTGAAACAAACTCCACCAGTATAAGCCCCAGAGCAATGAAAAGGAAACAGAAGTCGCCCATCTTGAAGGCGATGACCTGAGCGGTGATGGTGGTGCCGATCTCCAGGCCCATCATCACCCCTATGGCCTGCTTCAGCGTCATGAGGTTGGCATTGATCAATCCGATCATCATTACCATGAGAAGGCTGCTGCTCTGAAGCAGAGCCGTTGCGGCAGTGCCAAAGATAGCCCCCTTGATCGGCCGGTTGGTCATGCGATCCAACCATTCCTGTAGCCGGTTGCCGGCCAACTTCTCCATGCCGGTGCTGAGCATGCGCACACCGAACAGGAAAAGGGCCAAACCACCTAGAACCTGAAAGAAGCTAATCATAGTCAATCCTTCCTCTCTCGAGTTTTCAGAATTAGTACCGTTCAGCTAAGGGTCTGGAGTCGAGGCTTCAGCCGGATTTCTCCACCTATGCATAGGCTCTAGGATGACCCCGTTGCGTTGAACGGGGTCCGCGCCACAAACCGCCCCCGCCCTTTCCGCCCCGCGAACCGGGCCCCGCGGTAGATGATCTGCCCACGCGAGATGGTCATCTTGACCCGCCCCCGTACCCGCAGTCCCTCGTAGGGGGTGTAGCCAGCCAGGTGGTGGAGGTTCTCGGCGCTGACCGTGCCCTCCGGCTTTGGGTCGTAGATGACGATGTCGGCGTCGGAACCGGGCAGGAGTGCTCCCTTGCGCGGCCAGAGGCCCCAGACGCGGGCCGGGTTGGCGGACAGGAGGGCGACCAGTTGGGGAAGCGTCAGTCGCCCTTCCGTAACACCATAAGTATACGTCAGGGGCAGCAGCGTCTCCACCCCTGGCAGGCCCCCAGGCGTCTGGGTGAAATCGTCCTGGGCGGTTTTCTGGTCTTTCGTGTAGTCGCAGTGGTCAGTAACAATCATGTCCACCGCCCCAGCCTCGACCAGCGCCCATAGCCGATCCGGTTCCTCGGAATCGCGCAGGGGCGGCTGGAGGATGTAGCGCCAGGGCTCGGGCTCTTCATAGACGGTGTTGTCCAGCAAGAGGTACTGGGGGCAGGTCTCGCAAGAGACGTTTTGTCCGTTATCGCGCGCCTCGATCACCAGCGCGACAGAGCGGGCGGTGGAGCAGTGGACGATGTGGACTGGACTCCCGGCGGCCTCGGCCAGGAAGAGAATCCGCTGGATCGCCTCTTGCTCGGCCAGGGCGGGGCGGGAGCGGCCGTGGTAACGCCAGCCGGTCTCGCCAGCGGTCACCAGTGCCTCGGTCTGGGCGGTCACCAGCGCGTCGTTCTCGCAGTGGACCAGGGGGAGAATGCCTAAATCGGCGGCGGCCTCCATCAGGCGCAGTACTGTACCGTCGTCGGCGTAATAGTTGGGCCGGTAGGTGGTGTAGAGTTTCATGCTGGGCGTGCCCAATTCCACCAGGTCGGCCAGGGGCGCGGTTACCGCGCCCCTACCGGCCCGGTCCGGCGGCAGGTCGGTGACCATCACGTGGAAGCCGTAGTCGATCACCGCCTCTCGCGCCTCCTCCAGCCGTGCCTGAACCGCCTGCCGCAGTGTCTGTCCCGGAAACTGGGTGGCGAAGTCCACCACGGTGGTGACGCCTCCGCAGACGGCGGCCCGCGTGCCGATGAACCAATCGTCGGGAGTCTGGTAGATGCCGGTGTCAAGTCGGATGTGGGTGTGGGCGTCTACTACGCCGGGGAGGATGTAACAACCCTCGGCGTCCACTACGACGGTGTCGCCCGCCACGGGAAGACCGTGCCCGATAGCCTTGATGCACTCTCCCTGTACGAGCAGGTCGGCCTCAACGGTCCCCTCGGGGGTGACGAGGGTGCCGTTTTGGATGAGAAGGGTAGTGGTAGAAACTTGTCTCATTGTTGTTTTTCCTGAGAACCTATCCGAAAAATCCGCCCGGCCCATGTTCCCGAGGACGCTCGCCTCAAAGATGGTGCGGGGAGCACTTTTCGGATGGGCACTGGATGGGAATTGCGTCTTAGCAGACTTTTGGTGTCTGCAGAACGGTTTGGAGTGTATCACAAATCGGCGTGTTTGGCAAAGATTCAGATGGCGCTCTCGCGTGCTGCTTTCGCCCCGCCGGATTCCCCCGATGCGTTAGCGGGGTATCATCTCAATATTCTGGGGCCAACGTAGGGCAAATTGGCAATTTGCCCCACCTTCCCCGACTTATTGAGAGGATACCGGGCGGGGTCGAATCATTTGCCACTGAGGGCGGTACATGTATAATGTATGGTACCAACAAGGAAACTGCAAACCTATGACCTCACCAATCAACCAAACGACCAACCGGCCAATCAAAGCCATCGTCCTGGCGGCTGGAGCAGGGGAACGCGACGGCACACCCCTATTCAAAACCGGCAAAATCCTCGAACCTCTGGGCGAGAGACGGATCATTGACTATGTGATCGAAATGGCCTTACGCTTTGTCGCTCCCGCTAGCCTCTACGTAGTGGTTGGCTATCAACGGGAACAGGTGCAGGAGCACCTGGGGCCAGTGTATCACTACGTGGTGCAGGAAGAACAACTGGGCACCGGCCATGCCGTCCTCCAGACCCAGCCATTCCTCCAGGACTACGACGGTGACTTGCTGATCCTATATGGGGACACACCACTGTTTCGGGCCGCCTCCATTCGCGGGTTGACCAACCGCCATCGTCTGAAGGATGCCCATCTGACGCTGCTGACCGCCGTTGTGCATCGTCCCCTGCCATACGGGCGCATCATCCGCGATGCCGGCGGACGCATCATAGACATCATCGAGGAGACAGAGGCATCTCCCAGGATCAAGGAAATTCGTGAACTGAATGTGGGGGCCTACATCATCCGCGCCGATGCCCTGTTTCCCGCCCTCCGACGGTTGACTCCCTCCGACGTTGACGGGGAGTATCGGCTCACCGATTGTGCGCACCGCCTCATCCGCTCTGGCCTGCGGGTGGAGAGCTACCAAATCTACGACGAAGACGAAATCCTGGGCATCAACACACCCGACGACCTGGAACAGGCGGAATTTATTCTGCAAAAGCGCTATTTTCGTCCCCTCCGCAGCCAGGAGGAGAGCCAGATCCTCTTCGGCACCGGTGGCTGGCGGGCAGTGATCGGCGAAGGGTTCACCTTCACGAATGTCCGCCGTCTCTGTCAGGCCTTAGCCAACCAGGTCACACGCGACGGGCAGGAAGCGCAGGGCGTCCTCATTGGCTACGACCGGCGGTTCCTCTCTGACCGCGCCGCCGAAGCCGCCGCTGAGGTCTTCGCTGGCAATAACATCCCTGTTGTCCTGCTCCCCGAGGATGCGCCAACTCCCCTCATCACTTACGCCACCACCGTACAGGGCGCGGCGATGGGGCTCTGTTTCACTGCCAGCCACAATCCGCCGGAGTGGAATGGTCTCAAGGTCTTTCATGGCGATGGCTCGCTGCTGATGACAGAGGAGACGAATCACATCGAGGCTGAGGCCAACGCCCTCACCCGTGCCGATGTGGTTCGCATTGAACTAGACATGGCGCTGGAAGCGGGGATCGTGCAGCGCACCGATTTCACCAACCGGTACGTGGACGCGGTCGAGGACCTGGTGGATATGCAAGCCATCCGGGACGCGGGACTGCGGGTCATCATTGACCCGATGTATGGTGTGGGCCAGGCGACGCTGGACATCGTCCTGACGGAAGCGCGCTGCCGCGTCACCACCATCCACGGCCGCCACGACCCGCTTTTCGGTGGCCGCTCCCCTGCGCCCGATCTGAAGGCGTTGAGATTGCTTATCACTACCATCAAGGACGGGCGCTACGATCTGGGGATGGCGACTGACGGCGACGCCGACCGCATCGCCCTGGTGGACGAGCGCGGCGAGTACATCCAGGTCAATGATCTGCTCTTGCTGCTTTATTACCACCTGCACCAGACGCGCGACTTACGCGGCGGCGTGGTACGCAATCTCGCCACGACCCACCTGCTGGACCGGCTGGCGGCCCGTTTTGACGAACGTTGCTACGAGACCCCGGTTGGCTTCAAGTACATCGCCGCCGCTATGCAAGAACACGACGCTTTGCTGGGCGGGGAGAGCAGCGGTGGGCTGACGGTGCGCGGTCACATCCTGGGTAAAGATGGTATCCTGGCTGCCGCTCTCATCGTGGAGATGCTGGCCCTTGCCGGCCGCAAAATCTCCGAACTACGCGAAGAAATCTACGCCATCACCGGTCGCCTCTACGCCGTGGAGGACAACATCCCAGCCACCTCGGAGATGAAAATCATCATCCCCAGGCAACTCCGGGAAACGTCCATTGAGAACATTGGCCCGTACCCGGTCCTTGGTGTCTCTCACCTGGACGGCACCAAGTTCTTGCTGGAAAATGATAACTGGTTGCTGCTCCGTTTCTCCGGCACCGAGCCGGTGCTGCGCATCTTCGCCGAGGCGGACAGCCCGGAAAAAGCGCGTGAGCTGATTGGCTGGGCCAAGAAATTGACTGGCTTAGAGAAGTGACCAAAAGGGTGAGCGGTGTCAACGCACTAACTCCCTCGCAATCCGGTTGTGCCGCTCAATCACCGGACCCATGTCCACCGTCAAAAGATGCCCGTCCTCCACGACCACCCGGCCGTTGATGACGGAGAGGTCCACCCGCTGCGGCGTGCAGAAGACCAACGCCGCCAGTGGGTCGTGGAGCGCCCCGGCGTAGTCCAACCTGTCCAGCCGCAAGCCGATGAAGTCGGCACTCTTGCCGGGGGCTAGTTGACCGATGTCGTCCCGGCCCAGCACCGCTGCCCCGCCCCGCGTCGCCAGCCAAAGTGCCTCCTCGGCTGAGAGGCTCGCCGGGTTGCCAGACACCCGCTGCAGGAGGAGCGCCATCCGCACTTCAGCCAAGAGGTGGGAGGAATCGTTGCTGGCGGAGCCATCTACCCCCAACCCTACCTTGGTTTCCGTGTCCAGGTAAGCCCGCACCGGGGCGATGCCGGAAGCCAGCCGCATGTTCGAACTGGGGCAGTGACAGACGCCGGTGCCCGTCTGGGCGAACAGGGCCACCTCCTGCTCGTTCAAGTGCACGCAGTGAGCGTGCCAGACGTCGTCTCCCACCCAGCCCAGGTCCTCGGCATACCCCACCGGTCGGCGGCCGAACTCGCGCAGGCAGAACTGCTCCTCATCTAGAGTCTCTGCCAGGTGGGTGTGGAGGCGAACCCCGTAGGAGCGGGCCAGCGCGGCTGCCTCCCGCATCAGGTCGGGGGTCACCGAGAAGGGAGAGCAAGGGGCGACGACGATGCGCAGCATCGCGTAGGGCTCTGGGTCGTGGTAGGTTTCGATGGCCCGCTGCGTGTCTTTGAGGATGAAGTCCTCGTCCTCGACGACGCTGTCTGGCGGAAGTCCTCCCTTGCTTTCCCCCAGGCTCATCGAGCCCCGGCTGGCGTGGAAGCGGATGCCGATTTCCTGCGCTGCCCGGATCTCGTCGTCAATGCGACAGTCGTTGGGATAGATATAAAGATGATCGGACGAGGTGGTGCAGCCGGAGAGCATCAGTTCGGCCAGGCCCACTAGCGTGCTGGCGTGAATGGCCTCCGAGGTCAGCCCGGCCCAGATGGGATAGAGGGTCTTGAGCCAGTGGAACAGGGTGGCATCCTGTGCTGCTGGCACTGCCCGGGTCAGCGTTTGGTAGAGATGGTGGTGGGTGTTGATCAGCCCTGGCAGTATGATCATCCCACGGGCGTTCATGACGCGGTCGGCCTCGGTCGGCAGTTCAGCGGTCGGCCCGACTTGCTTGATGACGTTGTTGCGTATGAACAGGCCGCCATCGGGGATGCGCCGGTGGTCAGCATCCATCGTCACCAGCAGGTCGGCGTGTTTCAAAAGCAGTGTTGACATACTGTTTACTCCCGATAAGTTTTGTCAGAGTGTAGCACAATCTGGTGTGTTTGGCAACGATGTCGTGATAGATTCTATCCGCGCTCACTTCGACTTTGTGGTGAACTGTGATAGAATAGAGATACCCCGCACGGGATGCAGGGATTTGAGCAAGGAGGTCGTCTGACTATGCGCGCACGTGCCTGGGCCATCATAATCGTGGTCAACGTCATCGTCTCAGCGGCGGTCATACTGACCATCTTGTTCGTATGGGAGCGCACCCACACTTCTGCTCCTCTTGTCCTCACTCCCACACTCACGCTCTCACTAACTGACGAGGTGGTGAGTACCCCACCCGCGCTGCCCGTCGCTTCTCCCACCTCGCCAGGCCCGTTGCTGTACACTGTCCAGTCAGGTGACACACTGGGAGCCGTCGCCCGGACTCATAATATCTCCGTCGGGGACTTGATGGCTGCCAACGGTCTCACCGATCCCAACGTGTTGCACATCGGCCAGACGCTCATCATCCCGGTTGGCGGCCCTCCCACTCCGACTACCGGTCCATCTGCCGAAGTGCAGGTTGAGCCTTCCCCTACGCCGGTCTCGCTCCCCACACTGCTCCCTACTCTCACCCCGTCCGGTCCGCCGTTGGTTGAGATTAGCCAGGTGTTAGGCTCCGGCGACCTGGTGGCCGAGGTAGTGGTCGTGCGCAATCGGGGTGGAGTGACTAGCCTGGATGGATGGACGCTGTCTGACGCGGAGGGGAGCATCTTTGTCTTTCCGGTGGTCACTCTCTTCACCGACGCGGAGGTGTGCGTGCACTCGACCGCCGGCAGATCTACGCCCAGTGACCTCTACTGGGGCCGCCTGGCCCCGGCCTGGGCCGGAGGCGAACTGATCACGCTGCGCGATACGGCGGGGAACGTGGTGGACACATACATCGTGCCGTAGGGCGCGGTAGCCGTGCCCCTACGAGGACGGGCAGTTAATGCGCTTGATCCTGGCCCCCAACGGGCGTAGTTTGTCCTCCACTCGCTCATAGCCCCGGTCAATCTGGCGAATGTTACGGATAGTGCTCTGTCCCTCGGCGCAGAAGGCCGCGATGAGGAGCGCCATGCCGGCGCGGATGTCAGGGCTTTCCGCCTCCTCGCCGTGGAGTGCCGATGGGCCCTGCACCACGCACCGGTGGGGGTCACAAAGGATGATGCGTGCCCCCATCGCGATCAGTTTGTCCACGAAGTAGAGGCGGCTTTCAAACATCTTCTCGTGGATCAACACAGTGCCTTTGGATTGAGAGGCCAGGACGATGGCGATGCTCATCAGGTCGGCGGGGAAGCCCGGCCAGGGCGCGTCGGCAATGGAGGGAATGGCCCCGCCCACGTCCGGGACGATGGTGAGGGACTGCTCGGCGGGCACGAATACGTCCTGCCCCCGCACCTCGAACCGCACTCCCAGCCGCTCGAATACCAGGCTGACCATGCGCAGGTGCTCGAGAGCAGCGTTTTTGATGAGCAATTCGCCGCCGGTCACCGCGGCCAGGGCGATGTAACTCCCCACCTCCATGTAGTCCGGGCCGATGGTGTACTCCCCGCCGCCCAGCCGGTCCACTCCGTGGATGGTGAGCGTATTGGAGCCGATGTTCTCAATCTGCGCCCCTAGCCGGCACAGCATGTGACATAGGTCCTGTACGTGGGGCTCACAGGCCGCGTTGCGGATGATAGTCGTGCCGCTGGCGAGCGTCGCGGCCATAATGGTGTTCTCGGTACCGGTGACGCTGGCCTCGTCCAGCAGGATGTCGGCCCCGCGCAGTCGCTCACCGTGCAGGCAAAAGGCGCCGTCGGTGTCCAGGTCTGCCCCCAGCGCGCCCAACGCCAGGAAGTGCGTGTCCGCCCGTCGTCGCCCGATGACGTCGCCGCCGGGTCGGGGTAAATGGACCGCGCCCGTACGGGCGAGCATCGGTCCGGCCAGTGTGATGGAGCCCCGGATGAGCCCGAACAGTTCGTGGTTCAACTTGGATGTGCGAATCTCGCGGGCGTGTACCCGCCAGGTGTGGGGCTTCAGTTTTTCGATGGAGACTCCGACATCGGAGAGCAGTTCCCCCATTGTCTCAATGTCCCCAATGGCCGGTAGGTTGTGCAGCGTGACGGGCTCGTCGGTCAGCAGGCAGGCGGCAAGTAGCGGCAGCGCTGCGTTCTTGTTCCCGCTGGGGGTTACGGTGCCGGAGAGGGGGTGTCCACCCTCAATGACAAATTTCTCCATCCTCGTTACTCCTTAATTCTTTCAGCCATTCATCGCCACCGCAGCACTACAGGGTCGCCTGGTTGCAGCCCCAGCCTCCGGACGGCGCTTCCCTCGCGCACCGCGATCTCCAGGTGGGCCTCGCTGCCCACCAGGGCCAGCACCTGACCGCGCTCGACCTCGGCGTAGGTGTGGTGCACGCTGGTGATTTCCTGCCCAGCCACCACAACCACAGCCGCATCAGCCTTGAAGTGTACTCGTCCTCTGCCTCCCACGATTCGTCGATCCGCCGACTCGCTGTTTCGTTTTCCTGCCTCCTGAAAGGCCGGTTCGAGCGAAAGTTCGTCCCTATCCCACATCAGTCGCCCGATGCTGGTGATCACGTTGCCGAAGCGGTCGGCATGTAGCACCTCGCCGGTGATGCCGTCGGGGGTTATCTCCAGGCGGGGCAGCGGGAAGGTGACCGGGTCGGGCGCGGGCGGGCCGAGGGCTGTGATGGGGATGCCGGCTGCCAGGTGTGCGGCGGCAGGGGCGAAGACGTCGCGCCCGTGGAAGGTGTGGCTGACTTCGGTGAGGCGGTAGCGCGGATCGGACAGTTCCACCAGCGTCTCGACCGGCTCACAGGCCATTACGTAACTGAACACGCCATTGTCGGGCCCGACGAAATAGCCCGTTGGCGTGCGCAGAGCGATGGGCCGTCGTGCGCTCCCCACGCCAGGGTCCACCACGACGAGATGCACGGTGTGCGGCAGGAAAAAGGGGTAGGCCGTGTAGAGCACGTAGGCAGCCTGGCGGACGTTCTGCGGCGCGATTTCGTGGGAGATGTCAACCAATTGGGCATGGGGGACGATGCTGAGAATGACACCTTTCATCGTCCCCACGTAGCCATCGGCCGTGCCGAAGTCGGTCATGAGTGTGACAAGCGGTATTCGTTTCACGGGTGGTCAATTCTACCCCGATCCGCCCGTCTGTGCAAGTCCCCAGGCTCCGGGATTTCGAGTGGGTTTGCGCTCACTACTCGCCGATGATTTTGACCAGTACGCGCTTCCTACGACCGCCGTCGAACTCACCGTAGAAAATCTGTTCCCACGGGCCAAAGTCCAGGCGACCATCCGTGACCGCTACAACGACCTCACGACCCATGACTTGTCTCTTCAGGTGGGCGTCGGCATTGTCCTCGCCGGTTCGGTTGTGACGATAGTGGCCGATGGGCTCGTGGGGGGCCAGTTCCTCTAACCAATCCTCATAATCCTGATGGAGTCCGCGTTCATCGTCGTTAATGAAGACCGAAGCAGTGATGTGCATAGCGTTGACCAAAGCCAGTCCCTCACGGACACCGCTTTCACGCAAACACGCTTCAACTTTGGGAGTGATGTTAATGAATGCCCGACGCCCAGGGACATTGAACCATAGCTCTTTTCGATAGGCTTTCATAAGGGGTTGTTCCTCCGATCTCGAACATAGTTCTCCAAGTGGGAAATCACCAGGTGAGAGCTCTTGCCCTGTTCATGTGGGTTGAGTTTCAGTCGCTGATGTGGATCTACCTGCGCCGGCGGGTGGTCTTCTTCCGGCGCGGGGCGCCGCCCCGGTAGGCGGGGGCCAGGATGGCGAAGGGAGTGCAGCGGCTCACATCCAGCATGCGCGTCGCCAGCCGGGGGTCAAGTTCCTCGATGGGAGTGGCAGTGGTGATGACGGTCGGCAGGCGGGCGTTGTAACGATAGTCGAAAACCTGGTACAGTTTCTCTCGCGCCCACGGCGTGGCCGATTCGGTGCCCAGGTCATCGAGGATGAGCAAGGGGGCGCGGCGCACTTCCTCGAACTGTTGGTAGAAGGTGATCGTGCTCTGGGGGTTGAAGGTGGCCCGCAGGTGGTCCAGCAGGTCTGGGACGACGACGAACAGGGCCGGGTGTCCCTGTGCCACGTGGTAGTTGGCGATGGCGGCGGCCAGGTGGGTCTTGCCACAGCCGTATGTGCCGGTGAAGACCAGCCAGTCGCCAGGCGCCTCGGCAAAACCGCGGGCGATGTCGAAGGCCCGTTTGAGGTTCTCCTCCTCCTCACGGGGCAATTCTCCCTTGCGCGGGTCGAGGTTCTCGAAGGTCTGATGGGTGTGCAGGCTCAGGCTGCTCAGGTCCGACTGATCCGGCGATATGCCTGCCCGCCGGTAGTCGGGGGCCAGGATGGTGACAATTTTCGTCAGGCTGAGGTCCACCAGGCGGGAGCGGAGCCGCAGGGGAATTTCCTCCAATTCGTGGTTGGTGGTGATGACGGTAGGCAGGTGGGCGTTGTAGCGATAGTTAAAAATCTGGAACAGTTTCTCCTGCGCCCAGGGAGTGCTGCTTTCGGTGCCGAGGTCGTCGAGGATGAGGATCGGGGCGGTGCGTATCTCCTCAAAACGCTCGTTGTAACCGGCTGGGCTGGTGGGGGCGAAACTGGCACGGAGGTGGTCCAGCAGGTCGGGAACGGTGATGAAGAGCACCGGCTGGCCGCGTTCGACGCAATCGTTGGCGATGGCGGCAGCCAGGTGAGTCTTGCCGCAGCCGTAACCGCCTTTCAACACCAGCCATCCCTCCGGCTTCTTGGCAAAGGCCCAGGCCTCCTCGTAGGCCCAGCGCAGGTTGACTTGCTTATCGGACGGCATGCCGTGTCCTTCGGGGATGAAGGTCTCGAAGGTCATACGGGCCAGGATCCCCAGGTCACTTAACGTGCGCAGCGCAGCCACACGCCGTTGGGCCAGTTCGGCCAGACGGCAGGTGCAGGGGATGAGTTTTCCGAAGTCGGGATGGCCGACAGGCACGTCCGCCCGCAGGTAGCCAACCCCTTTGCAGATCGGGCAGGTCTCTCCTGTTTCCTGCTTTCTGTCCCTTGCTTTCTGCTCAGTGCTCGATGTACTCGCCATATTCCCCTTCGATATAACGTCGCCGATCTGCCTCACGAGGCCGCCGACCTGTCTCATCTCCCCTCCCCCGGGTGCGCCAGCGCTCCAGGATGGCGCGAATGTACTTCCAACTGCGCTTGTTAAGTGACACTGCCTCACGGAACGCATCCTCGATCCAATCGGGCGGGTAGGCTTGCTCCGCCTCGCGCAGTTCGTCGGCGATGAGCGGCGTGAGCAGGCCGATGTTCTGTTCGTACAGGGTGAAGACGTTGGGCCGTCCAGCCGATTCGAGTTCGTCGGGCCACTCACCGCGCGCGATGGCCTCGACTGCGGCGCGCCCTCTGGGCGTGTTGGCGAAGTAGAGCTCCTCGGTCGTCTCCCCGATGGAGGCCTCGGTCCGCAGCAGCGTCCCGCGCTCGACGGCGCGTTCCAACGTGCCGCTCAACATTTCGGCGGGTGCATCGCCCAGGCCAGAAAGGAGCGCCTGGTCGGATGCTAATTCGGCGCGGCGCAGGTAGCGCACCTTGCCCCGCTGCCGTCCCAGCCGCCATAGCACGTGCAGCGTGAGTTTCAGTTCGGCCAGGTCGTCAATGAGCGGGATGAGTTCGGTGAAGACCGGCTCAGGGATGCTGACGCTGCGGACTTTGCCGGGCGGGAAACCGCTGAAGGTCCTCATGGTTCGGTTCTTTCCTCAACTATATTCTCGTCGTTCGCGAAAACATAGTTGTCCTTGATACTCACGATGGATGGCCCCGCATTTTCTTCAGAGAGCGGGGATACATCCCTTGTAAAAGAACCTGGATCGGGCCCGCCTATGAATACTCCTACATCATTTCCTGTTACCGTGTTTCCCTGAAGTGTTACATCTCTGCAGTTTCTAATATCGATCCCATTCTCATTGTTATCAAGAATCGTATTATCTCTCACAGTGATACCGGAGCAATCCTCGATCTTTATTCCGTGTTCCCATCCATTGCTCCATTCTTCAGACACATTCCGGTTTTTCGGAAATACCTCTATCGGGTGGCCGCTCTCACTCACGTGGTTGTTCTCTATGAGAATGTTAGCATCCCAGGAGTTGTATTCTATGTTTATTCCCGCCCAAGCCGTTCTTGTGATTATGTTGTTGTATATTCTGCTCTCATCTTTTGCATCAGACCAGTCTTCGAAGTTTATGGCATCCTCAATGTTCATGAAGAATATGTTGTCATAGATGTGCACTGTTGTTTCACCTTGTTCTGGTATGAAGTGAACCAGAATTCCATGCGGGAAGTTGTATCTGAACAGGTTGCCTGAAATTTCGCCGGAACTCTTGTACATTGCAATCGCATTGTGTTGGTAATTGTCGTTAAAAATGTTGTCCTCTATTTTTATGTTCTGGCTCTCTCCGATGACTATCCCGACAGCGTTGTTTCTTATGTGATTATGCCTGAGGACAATGTTCCTGGAAGCACTAACAACTACTGCCGCTTCCTCGTAAACAGGATAGTCTCTGACGACGTTGTCTGAGAAAACGATATCCGATACGAGTTCAAGGAATATCCTGGAGTTTATGAACTCGCTTCTCGTTATGCTTATTCCAGATCCCTTTACGAATACAGTGCATCCCTCAAATCTGGCCAAATCTGTATCAGAACTGATCAATATTTCCCCTCCGCTGCATCTATTCTGAAGATTGCTGGGCAAGGAGACGGGTTCAGGTTCACGCACATTTGGGGGTTGGGGTATAGGATATTCAATTTCACCACTGTCTGAACGTTCTGATATGTGAGTACAACTACTTGTCAACGGAACAGTTAGAATCAGTCCAACTAGAATACAATACAATAACATCAACCAGTATACCCTATTGTTCCTTTGTCTGCAATTCCATTTCGCAATAGGCGGCCTGACTGTGCCCAGTACGACCTACAACCATAACGCTCACTTGGCTAATAGCGTATTGAGTTTTTGCAGCACCTCGGCTATCGTTGCAGATGGTAATTTGCCCGCTAGCTCGGCCTCGCGGACACGCCAATCTAAACTCTTGACTTGGTCGGCCAAAATCACTCCACTGATATCTAACCCACTGGGTATCCGCACCTCAAACGGATATCCCTTGATTTGCCTCGTGATGGGACAGAGAATCGCCAACCCCACCTTGCCATTGTAAGCAGCCGGTGAGAGCACCACAGCAGGCCGCCGCCCCGCTTGCTCATGCCCCGCCTGTGGATTAAAGGTAATCCAGACGACGTCACCGCGTTCGAGAATGTGTGCCACTGGACTTACCACACTTCTTTCCCTACCGCAGGGCCGGTCTCGATTTCACCGTGCAAATTGTCTTCGGTCACTTGCGCCAACAGATGTTCGAGGGTCAAGACGGGCTCGACAACCGGCACGATGACCAGCCGTCCATTCACCAGTGACATCTCAACTGGCGAATTGCGCTGCAACCCGATTTCAGTGGCGAAAGGTTTGGGAATGCGTAGAGCCAGGCTGTTGCCCCATTTTTGCACTCGCGTTCTCATGGCAATGTCTCCTTTCATGTATCTACTAAGAAGATACACCAACTTCCGGTTCTTGTCAAGCCACACTTTTGGAGTCCAGGCTTTAGCCGGATTCTGCGTGAATATCCGTTGTTGCGGGTTCTTGAACCACGAAACACACGAAAGGGCACGAAAAGCGCGAAAGCCTTTCGTGCCTTTCGCGTTCTTTCGCGACTTTCGTGGTCCAGCAGGTTGGTGGTGATGCCCGAAGCACACTTTTGGAGTCGAGGCTCTAGCCGGGTTCTGCGTGAATATCCGTGGTTGCGGGCTCTTGGACCACGAAACACACGAAGCGGCACGAAAAGCGCGAAAGCCTTTCGCGTCCTTTCGCGTCCTTTCGCGACTTTCGTGGTCCAGCGGGTTGGTGGTGATGCCCGAAGCACACTTTTGGAGTCCAGGCTTTAGCCGGATTCTGCGTGAATACCCGTGGTTGCGGACTCTTGGACCACGAAACACACGAAAGGGCACGAAAAGCGCGAAAGCCTTTCGTGCCTTTCGCGTCCTTTCGCGATTTTCGTGGTTCAGGCGATTTCGCTGAGCCTGACCGGGCGGTTCTCCTCGTAGGACTTGCGGGCCGCGTAGCCCATGACGACCGGGATGCGCCCATCAAGGCCTGTCACCGGCGGTGTCTTATCCTGCTGGATACATTCGATGAACACTTTCATCTCCGCGACGTAGGAATCAACGTACCGTTCTATGAAGAAGAAGAGGGGCAACGGCCCGTGGATGCCTTGGGCATCGCCGAGCACTGCTGTGTCGGGGGTGTTGTTTGAGACGGTCACCATGCCGCCGGAACCAAACACCTCGACCCGCTGGTCGTAACCGTAGACTGCCTGGCGGCTGTTGTCTATCGTGCCGATGACGCCGTTCTCGAAGCGCAGGGTGATGACCGCTGTGTCTATATCACCGGCCTCGCCGATGGCCGGGTCCACCATCACACCGCCGGCGGCGTAGATTTCCTCCACCTCACTGCCGATGAGGTAGCGGGCCATGTCGAAGTCGTGGATGGTCATGTCTAGGAAGATGCCGCCGGAGACCTTGATGTACTCGATGGGCGGAGGTGCGGGATCGCGGCTGGTGATGCGCAGGATGTGGGGCTCTCCGATCTCGCCGGCCGCCACCAGTTCCCGGACGCGCCGGAAGTTGGGATCGAAGCGCCGGTTGAAGCCGACCTGTAACTTGACACCCGCTTTCTCCACCGCTGCCAGCGCCCGGTCAATGCGAGCCAGGTCAAAATCAATCGGTTTCTCACAGAAGATATGCTTGCCAGCGGCGGCTGCTTCTTCGATCATCTGAGCGTGGGTGTCGGTGCTGGAACATACGACGATGGCCTCGATGTCGGGGTCTTCCATGAGAACCCGGTGATCCTGGGTGGCGGTGGGGATGTCGAAGTCGGTGGCGCATTTCTGGGCTGCCTCCGAGATGATGTCGGACACGGCCAGGAGATTGGCCTCGGGAATGCGGAAGGCCAGATGTTCGGCGTGAAGCCGGCCGATCCGCCCCGCGCCGATAAGCCCGACGGTAACTTTGTCAGACACGTCTTTCCTCCTTTTGCTGTTTAGAAACCAGGTTTTTCGGAAAAAACCCGGTTTCTTGCCAACCACCGGCGAAACCAGCCGATAGCCAATTGGTTGTCAAAATAGTGCCCCATCTTCTCCGGCTCGATCAGTCTGGCGCGCCGTGGTACGCCCAGGAGCCGGTACATCTGCCGCACAATGGCAAAACTTCCCCGTACCGCGTGACTGGTGGCCGGGTCGCGCTGGCCGTTGACGAACATCACCGGGCGCGGAGCGATGAGGGCAGCCACGTCTCCCATCTCGGCGTAGCGCAGGATGCCAGGGATATCGTTGCAGGGGCAGTGCTCTTCATTCAGGCAGGTGACGACGTATTTGCCCAGGTAGCTGTTGACCAACGCCACCTGTAGCCGGTCGTCCAACGCCGCCGTGTACATCGTCAGCGCGCCGCCGGCGCCGATGCCGGTCGCCCCGATGCGGGTCGGGTCCACTTCCGGGCGGGTCAGGAGATAGTCCAGAGCGCGCATCCCGTCCTGGACGAGCATGCCGTACCAGGTGCGGCCCACCAGCCGGGCGGCGGCGTCAATCTGCAGGTGACCCAACGCACCGAGCCTGCCGAACCCGCGCAGTTCCATAGTTAACGTGATGAAGCCGGCGCGGGCCAGTTCCAGCGCGTTGGCTCGCTGATAGGATTGTTCCAGGCCGGCTGTCTGGGCGATGGTACCGTGGCCGGGGAAAACGACGATGGCTGGCTGTGGCTCCGTGGTTTCCTGCGGCAGAAACAGGTAGGCGGGCACGCGCAGGTTCTCCTCAGTGTTCAACCAGACAAGTTCGCGCTGGAGTCCGTCAACAGAGATTCGCTCTTCGACCTCGGCTTTCAGTTCCGCCGGACCGTATGGTTGCCAGGGGCGGTCGCCCACGCCCAACAACTCCCACAGCCGATCGCACAATTCGGCGCGCCACATTTCCCACTCGGCTTGGGTCGTGCCCCGGAAGCGATGCAGTGGCGTGGTCGTGGCAACGCGGCGGACAGAGGCTAGCAGTGCACCGGCCAATGTCTCGTTCTCTTGGTCCTGGCCACCCGGCACGATGCTCTCCACCAGCCGGCCGCCCAGCTCACCTACTCCCTCTGTCAGCCGTTCCACAGCCTTCTTGATCTGGCGGGCTGGTGAGGGCTTTTCGCCAAAGCGTTTGGTCAGGTCGTCGGCGGCTTCTTCCATCAAGAGCCGATGGCCGTATCGCACTTCCAGTTCCTCGTGGTTGCGACGCAGCCAGAGGTACAGGTCGGCCTCCGTGCGGCCGGGGAATTCCTGGAGGATGTCTCGCTGCTGGATGATCTGGACGATGGGAGCGTAGTGCATCTCACACCACAGCGCCACCGCCTCGTCGAAGGGTAGTTCCCGTTCGTCTATCTGGGAGAGGCTCTGTTGGAAGGCTTCGATCTCGTACAGCAGGTCCTCGTATCCGTCCGGCTGAGTGAGTTCGATGTGCAGGTCAGGGCAGAGGCGATCCACGTTTGTGCGTTCCAGAAACGCGGCATAGGCGACCTTACATAACAGGTCATCTACGTCGGTGTCCGGCTTCAGAGGGACGCGGGTTTCATATTCCCAGACGTAGGCCTGGATGGAGGGGGTGTTGTGCTGGCGTGCCACCGAGACGCGATGGTTTCCATCGCGGACGAAGTAAACCTGGCCGGCTTTGTAGAGTTCGATAGGGGGGAGGCCACCTCCGGTGGTGACCAGCCGGTCAATCCGCCGCCACCGATCCCGGAGGTCGTCCTGCCGGGGGGAGAAGGCGCGGGTGAAATCCCGGTAGCGGCCCACGCTGCCCACGATGTGATCCAGAGGCACATCCTGGAGGCCCCGATAGCGCACGTTGCGCAGTTGCAGTTTCTGACGCACCTCTTCAAAGGGTAACAAGTCGGCTGGGCGGTGTGTGAAAGCAGCCAGGACGTCCTGGACAAAGGCGGCTCGCCGGGCCTGTTTCCACTCTTCTTGGGTTTCGGGAGGCATGTACATCTCAGACCTCAATCTCCAGACCATCGTATGCTACCATGACTCCATCCAGTCCCTTGGCCCACTCTTCCAGTTCGTCGTGGGGCCGGTTATGGTGGTTGCAATGAGTCAGTACCAGACGATTGGCCCCCACCCGCTCTTTTAACTTGACCGCTTCGACTACGGTGATGTGGTCTTCATGCGGTGGGGAAAAGCGAGGGGTGTTGACAATCAGGAGGTCTGCCCCGTCCATCAGGCAGTAGGCGTAGTTACTGAACCGGTTGCTGGTGTCGGAAGTATAGACAATCTTGCGACCGTCCTCGTAGATGGTCAGGCCGAAGCAGGGAACCGCGTGGCTGACAGCGAAAGGGATGAAGAAGAAACCATCGAAACGCACGGCCATCCCCGGATGGAAAGGGCAGTGAAAAGCGATGTCCGGCAGTCTTTCGCCCCAATCCTCTCGTCGCAGAGACTCGTACAGTGCAGGTTCAGCAAAAAGGTCCACGTCTCTTTTCCAGTAAAGGAACTCCTCCAATCCCCCGGTGTGGTCATGGTGGGCATGGGTGAGAAAGATACCATCTATCCGGAGAACCTTATGCCGGGTTAACGACGCTCTGATGTCTGGTGGAGTGTCCAGCAACATCTCGTAGCCAGGCACAAAGAAGAGAATAGCATTCCTCCTCTTCACCAGCCTTCCACCTTCCCTCCTGGCTCGGGCACAATGGGCGCAGTCGCAGTTAATGGCCGGGATACCCTCCGCTGAGCCGGTGCCCAGAAACTGAATCTTCAGGACTACACCTCCAGCCTCATGCCGTCGTAGGCCACGGTCACTCCTTTGACCTGGCGAACGAACTCTTCCAATTTGTCGTGGGGCATGTTCTCGTGATTGATGTAAGTCAAGATCATCTCTCTGGCTCCCACCCGGTCTTTGAGCTTAATCGCTTCTAGGGCGTTGATGTGGTTCTCGTTGACCTTATCGAAGGTGGGGGTGTTGACGATCAGCAGGTCACAGTTCCACATAGCCCGCTGGGCGTAGTTGGTCAGGCGGTTTGGGGTGTCCGAGGTGTATACGACCCGGGTCTCGCCTTCCTTCACCGAGATGCCAAAGATGGGGCGCCGATGGCGGGCGGCGAAGGGAATGATGGAGAAGTCGCTGAAGTAGAGAGAACTCCCTGGATAGTAAGGGATGTGAAACATAACAGTGTCGAGACTCTCTGTCCAGTGCTCCCGCTTGATGGTCTCGAAGAGGGTGTCCTCAGCCAGGAAATCCAACTGTCCCGGCCACCACTCAAACTCTTTGATGCCGCCGATGTGGTCGTAGCGAGATCGGGTGGCCAGAATGCCATCCAGTTTGGTGACCTGGTATTTGTTGATCAGGCTCCTGATGTCCGGGGCGCAGTCAACTAACAATTCGTAGTCGGGCAGGGAGAACAGGATGGCGTTTCGCTCGCGTACTAACTTCCCGCCCTCGTTTCTGGCCCTGGTGCAATGGGCACAATCGCAGCCGATAGCCGGGATGCCCTCCGCCGCGCCAGTGCCCAGGAAATGTATCTTCATGGTCAGATCTCCAAGGTCAGGCCATCGTAGGCCACTATTATGCCGTGAGGAGCGGTCTTCTCCACCAATTCCTCGTGCAAGAGATTGCTGTGATTGATGTGGGTGATGACCGCCCGTTGGATGGAATAGTCCCGCACCAGGGAGACAACTTCTTGAACGCTGATGTGACTGCGATACGGCTCAAAGGTGGGGGTGTGAAAGATGGCCACGTCGGCCCTTTCTAGCAGATGGCGGTGGAGATCGCTCAACTCGGGGCCGGAGTCGCTGAAGTGAAGAACCCGCACCTCCGCTTCCTCGAAAGCGAAGCCGTAACAGGGAACGTGGTGGATGACCTTGAAGGGCATCACGCTCAAATTGCCGAAATGCAGCCGGGTGTGGGAGTGGAAACCGGAGAGGAGCGCCCGCTCTTCCAGGCGCGGGGTCAGCCGGAGTTTGGGTAGCACATCGTAACCGGCGAAGATAGGCAGCACCCGGTTCCAGTACTCGAACGCGATCAGCCCGCCGATGTGGTCGAAGTGTTCGTGGCTCAGGAGAATGGCCGACAGGTCAAACACCTCGGCCTGGTTCAGCATCGAGTTGATCTCTGGCGGCGTATCGAGCAGGATACGATGTCCGGCCGCCTCGATCAATACAGAGGCCCGTTGCCGGACGTTGGGACCCCCTTCTTTTCTGGCCACCTGGCAGCGCGGACAGGTGCAGCCAAAACTGGGGATGCCCTCGGCTGCCCCGGTGCCCAGGAATCGGATCTTCATCGAGTTTTACCTCCCTGAAGCATGAAACGTCTCACGCAACCCAAACAGCAGGTCCGCCTCAGGCCGACGGCGCGGCGGCCGGCCGTAGAGAATCCGGCATAGGCTATTATACAAGTGACCGATAGATCCGCAAGTGATCTGCCTGCCATAGAGGACACCTGCCTGCGGGTGCTGCGGGCCGACGGCCAGCAGGCTGGCGCCCACCTCGCCGCGTGAAGGTACTCCGTGGGTGGTGATGATCCACGGCTTGTCTCAGAAGAAGGCATACTTGTCAACCACGATCATGACGTCCCCACAACAGGGGGCCTGCAAGAGTTCCAGCCATTGTAGAGGATAGGGAAAGGGCTTAGCGTAAGTTCTCTCCAGCATCTCCCAGGCCGAAACCACCCGGCCCTCAATCTCGTCCAGGCCCAGCGGGTCCTTCCCCCAGGCCCGCCGGTACAGGAATCCCCCAGCCGCTGCAGAGAGTGTCGCCTCGCCCTGTGTGGATAGGATGGCAATGCCACCCTCCTCTCGATTGCAGGTGACGAAGGCTGTCTCTGGCTGATCGGCGATGGCCGCCAGGATGTCCTGCCCGTGGTAGTCCCTCAATTGCCGGTAGGCAGTCCTACGCCAGGCGGTTTTGTCGTCAGGATTTTTGACGTACAGATACAGCGAACCCCGGCCGTTGGAGACGACGGCTGCGTTTGCTGCCCTCACCCCTCCCCCCGTGCCCTCGCCAATAAAGACTAGTCCTTCGATGCCGGCAAGAAACTCCTCGGGCTTGAGGTGACCCTGGACGGGCCTGGGGCCGTGGTCGGAGAACATAATGAGCGTGGGGTCTTTCGCCTGTGCAGCGAGTCCCTCGATCAAGGCCGGGAACTCCTCATCCAGCCTTTTCATAAACGTTGCTTGCCCGGCCAGGCCCTCGTCGTGCACGATGCTGTCGCCGGAGATGTTCAGGAGGTACAGGTCTGCGTCGTAGTTCTGCATGGCCTGCAACAGGGCCTGGATTCTCAAGGGGATGATGTCATACGAGGCCGTGCACTCCAACCGTATCGCCTCGTCGTTCTCCAACGAGATCACGCCCCCCCATTGGGGGGGATGGGGGGGGACCTGCCCCAGTTTCCAACCGATCTGGCAGGTGGTGAAGCCCAGGTTGGGGATGAGCCGCTCGGCCAGCGCCGGCCCGACGAAATCCGCCAGTCGGGGCGCTCCCTCAAGCGGGGTGAGCGTCCCGGTTTCCCTGTCGAAATCCGTCTGTTTCAGGTTGAAGTACTGCCGGGTGGCTCGATCGAACGTCACCTCGCCCAGCACCGGCAGCATGTCGAGGCCGCAGCCAGCCTTGACCATCAGTTCGGCCGACTCGGTGACCGAGGGCACCGCGCTGATCAGGTGGCGAACGGCAGTGCCGCCCTCGAAAGCAGCGGCGATGTTGGTCAACCCCAACTCACCGATGAGCGGGTAGAAAACGCCCAGGTTGTCGAGCCATAGGATGATCAGGGGTCTTTCTCTCATCCCCTCATCGGCTCCTCACTCCCTGATTAGCGCAACCCGTGTGTGGCCGGCTCACTCCGCCATCAGCCCCAGATATGTGTCTATGCGTGGCGACTGCCCGCCAGCACCGCCGCCACGTCGTCCAGGGTGCCACGCCAGGGGCCAGGCTGCTCTTGTTTCAATGTGGTGACGGCTGCGGCAAAGCGAGTGGCCTCTTCAGGCGACGCGCTCAGACGTTTACCCACATAGGTGGCAAAACAAGTATCGCCCCGGCCGGTGCGCCCGGCCAGAGAGCGGGGGGTGAAGGGCGCTTCGTAGATCTGGCCGCCGGCGTAGACGGTGACACCCGACGACTGGGTGACGACGACTTCGCGGGGGCCGTGGGTGGCCAGTTGGCGGGCAGCGGCCTGCAGGTCGGTCTGGTTAGTGAGGAGTTCCGCCTCGGCGCGGTCCACTTTGAGGTAGGTCACGTGGGCCAGCCCATCGGCCATGTCGGGCCACTGGCGAAAGACCAGAGCCTGCCCTGAGCCTGCCGAAGGGTGGTCGTTTTCGCGTACGCGGACGAAGCCCTGCACGTCCAGGCCCACCGGCCCACGAGCCGCCAGCGACTTGAGCAGCGGCAAGCCCAACTCGCCAGCGATGATGGGCGTGATCAGACATACCCGGGCTGTGAGGTCTGGGATCTCTTCCTGGCGGAAGGGGCCGGCAAAGGCCATCAGTTTACAGGTGCGTCGTTCCATGTCGGCCGAGTTGTAGATATTTTCAATGCCAGAGGTTTCGGGCGCTGCGGTGGCAAAGACACGGATGCCCTCTTGCTTGAGTTCGTCCAATAGGGCAAAGTCACTGGAGTGCAAGCGGGTGACGACGGCCACGCGGAGGCCGATGCGCTGCAGCGCCACACTGCCATAGTAGACCGCGCCGCCGGAAGCGGTCTCGCTGGCACCATCTACCACCAACCTGTCTTTGGCAAAGTGGCCGATCATCATGATGTCAACGTCAGGTGATAAGGCCATAGATTCCCTTTTTTCTGTTCTTTCAGGATAACTGCCAGTACGTGGCGTCCTCTAATCTGAAGAAACCAGGTTTTTTCCGAAAAACCTGGTTTCTTTCTTGGTTGATACGTTCACACCTCTTGAACTGTCTCATACAGCGCCAGGATGTTCTCGGTGGGTGTTTCGGGCATGACATTGTTGGTCGGGGCCAGGATGAACCCGCCCCCCTGCCCTAGAACCCGGCACAGCCGCGCGACCTCGGCTCGCACCTGGTCAGGTGTGCCTTGCGACAGGACGGTTTGAATGTCCAGCGCACCGTGGAAGCAGAGCGTCTCGCCGAAGTCCCGTTTTAGCCCGGCCGGTTCCATGCCCTTGGCCGAGACCTGGATGGGATTGAGGATGTCCACGCCCATCTCGATGAAATCTGGTATCAGGCGGCGGACAGCGCCGCAGGTGTGGTACATGATCCGCTGCCCGTGCGCTTTGGCCTGGGCGATGAAGCGCTCCAGGCTGGGCCTGATGAACTTGCGGAACATCCTGGGGCTGATCATCAGCCCGTCCTGCACGCCCACGTCGTCGGCGATGAAGTAGATGTCGGTGAGATCGCCCGCGGCTTCAAAGATGCGCCGGTCAAACTCCAGGTAGAACCCCTCCACGCGCTCGATGATGGCCTGCGCCAGGCCGGGGTTCAGCGCCAGGTCCATCATGAACTTTTCCATACCGCGCAGGAACATAGCCGTGCGCAGCACGCAGGTGGCATGGGGGCCAGGGTCGCGGACGACGAGCGCGTACTCGCTCAAGACCTCGCAGGTGGGGCGCAGGCCGTCGTAGTCGAACCAGTCCGGGTCGGGCCAGGGGTGGGCCTCGACATCGGCGACGGTTTGGGCATCCGCCAGCGGCGGTTCGACGACCTCCTCGAATGGACCTATCATGCGCTTGTGGAGGCCCCACCAGTCCATCCAACTGCCATCGTCGAAGGTGGGCAGCGGCGGCCCGACGTACTCCGGCCAGACCGAACGCAAGTCAATACCCAGCGCCTGCCAGACCGGTTCGTCGTTACCCCCTCCCCGGCCCTCCCCCTGCGAGGGGGAGGGAGCAGATTCCGACTCCACGCCAAAGTGCTCGCGGAGGCGGTCCGTGACCGGCGGCAGTGCCCACAGGTCCACCGGTATCCGATCCGGATCGATGTGGTTAACTGCCGCCAGCACTCGCTCTTTGCTGTTCATAAGCACGTGATGCGTGATGCGTTTTTTCACGTTTCACGTTTCAGTCCGTCCAGAGCAACGACTTCTCCGTCTGCGGATCGAAGAACTGCACTTTGTGGGTGTTGAAGCCAAGCGTCACAGCCTGGCCCATTCTCAAGCCCAGTGTGGGATCGGCCAGCACGTGGACGCTGGCATCGCCGACGTGTACAGTGATCAGATCGTCGCGGCCCAGCGGCTCGACGACGTAGATTTCGCCGGAGATACCCCCGTCGGCGACCGTTACGTCCTCGGGGCGGATGCCCAGGGTGACATTGCCTTTGCTGGCGGCCTTCTCGCCCCGCTCGGCCGGTACCACCACGTCGAAGCCTTCGCGGCGGGCGTGATATTCGCCGTTCTCGCGCGCGACCTCCACATTCACAAGGTTCATGGGCGGGCTGCCCACAAAACCGGCGACGAACAGGGTGCGCGGTTGGTCGTACAGTTCCTCCGGGAGGCCATAAGCCTGCAGTTGACCGTCTTTCATGATGGCGATGCGGTCGGCCATGGTCATGGCCTCTACCTGGTCGTGGGTGACGTAGATGGAGGTGATGCCCATGTCCATCTGCAACCGTTTGATCTCGGCCCGCATGGTCAGCCGCAGTCGGGCGTCCAGGTTGCTGAGTGGCTCGTCGAAGAGAAGTAGATCGGGCTCTTTGACCAGCGCCCGGCCCAGGGCCACGCGCTGCTGCTGGCCGCCGGACAGTTGGGCTGGCTTGCGGTCCATCAGATGGCCGATGCCCATCATGTCCGCCACCCGCTGCGTTTGCTCTTGCATCTTCTCCTTGGGGACTTTCTTGAGTTTGAGGGGGTAACTGATGTTCTGGAAGACAGTCATGTGGGGATAGAGCGCGTAGCTCTGAAAGACCATGCCAATGTTGCGGTCTTTGGGCGCCATGTGATTGACCACCTGGCCGTCAAAGAGGATAAAGCCAGCGGTCGGCTTGTAAATGCCCGCCACCATCAGCAGCGTGGTCGTCTTCCCGCAGCCAGAAGGCCCCAGAAAGGCCACAAACTCGGCATCCTTGATGTCCAGGTTCATCGAGTCGGCCCCCACCACGTTGCCCCACCGTTTAGTCAGGTTTTCAAGTTCAACTTTCATCGTTTTCTCCTTGCGTATTGCGTGATGGAAGACGTAACATTCACGCCTTACCCATCACGTTTCACGTTTTATGTACCACCCTTGCTCCCGCCAGCGTAGACGCTGAGCAGCATCTCCTGGGTAAAGATGAAAAAGATCAACACGGGGATGAGTTGGAACATCCCCACGGCGGCGATCATGTTCCAGTTGGTCGGCGCGGTGTCGCTGATCAACTGTCTCATATAGACCGGCATGTTGGCTACCTTGGTACCCACAGTGAACGTAAACGGGATCAAAAAGGCAGACCAGCCGGACAGAAAGTTGAAGATGGCCAGCGCGGCCAGGCCGGGCTTGATCAGGGGGATGATGATCTCCCACCAGACGCGAAAGCGCGAAGCGCCGTCAATCAGCGCGGCGCGCTCCATATCCCAGGAAAGGTTATCGAAAAAGCCCTTCATCAGCCAGATGCCGAGCGGCAAATCCAGGGAGATCATCACCAGCGCCACTCCCCCAACGGTGTTGTAGCCGAACCACTGACCGATCGCAGGAATCTTGGAGAGAAAGTTCAGCACGAAAAAGATGGCGATCAGCAGCGTGACGCTGGGGAAGGCGTGCAGAATGAGCGTCAGCGAAAGGAAACTCTTGCGTCCCGCAAAGTTCATGCGCGACAGCGCGTAGGCAGCCATTGAGGAGACAAACCCGACACCGACGACCATGCCCACTGCCAGGATGAACGAGGTCAGGGTGACGCGCCAGATGGCTGGGTCGCTCAAGAACTCCCAGTTGCGCAAGGTCCACCCGCCGACGTTGCCCTCGGCATCTATAGGGAACAAACCCTCGGTGCGGTACGAAAAGGTGGCGATAATCAGCCAGGCATAGCCGAGCACGATGGGCGAAATGCTGATGATGAGCAGGACGTAGGGGAGTGCCCGGCCGAGGAAGCGTCTGGCGCCATATCGCGATTCGGTTTCAAAAGTTATCGTAGCCATGTGGGTTCCTCCTATAGCACGTCAATCTTGGGTTCCTGCACCAGTTCGTTGAAGCGGAAGACGCGCAGGTAGATGATGGACATCACGATGCCGATGATCACCAGGACAAAGCCCCAGGCCGCGCCGTAGCCCCACTGGTTGTGGCCGAAGTAGGTTTTCAGCGCCCGCTTGTACGCCGTGAGCGCCCACACCTCGGTGCGGTACAGGCCCGGCCCGCCTTCGGTCAGCAGCAAGATGTATTCGAAGGAAGTGAGCAGCGAGAGGGTCTGGTAGGTGGTCACGAACAGCAAGGGCCACCGGATCTGGGGCAGGGTGATGTCGCGGATGATCTGCCAGGTGGAAGCGCCGTCCACCTTGGCGGCTGTGATAAGGTCTTTGGGAATCGCCTCGATGGCCGAACTGAAGAGGATCAGGCCAAATGAAGCGCCCACAAAGCCGTTCACCAGGATGACGAACAGCCACGGCTGTTCAAAGAGCCAGTATTGTGGCTCGACACCGAACGGTGCCAGCAACTGGTTGATCAGGCCAAAAGGGGGTTGGTGGGATATGCGTCTCCACATCAGGATATAGATCACCGAGGGGGTGATGCGCGGCAACAACCATATCAGGCGGAAGAAAAAGCCCGCCCGGCGATTTATGTGGGTGGTCAGCAGGGCCAACACCAACGCCATCCCGACGTTAAAGCAGCTCAAGGTCGTGGCGACGTAGAAAAAGGTGTTGCCCAGGATCTTGGGGAAAAACTTGTCCTTGAACAACCGGGTGTAGTTTTCCAGGTTGATAAAGGTCAAGGGCTCGCTAAAGTTGGAACTGGACAGGTCGGTCAGGCTGATAACGAAGAGGATGATCACGGGGAGGAAAAAGAAGACCAGTACCAGCACCACGGCCGGGCTCATAAAGCCCCAGGCGCCCAACGTAGCCTTCAACTGCGCCCAGCGGGAGGGCGGCGATTGGCCCTTCACCGGTCCGCTGCCCGTAATAACTTCTGCCATTGGTATGCCTCCTTATCTTGTCTTGATAACGAGTAACGTGGGTGCGGCGAACAGGGGAGAGGGGGAACGTCCCCCTCTCCAACCTGTTTTTTACGATCATCAGCGGATGATCACGTTGTCGCCGAGCTCGTTCTGGAGATAGTCAACCGCGACTTCCAGCGCATCCTCCGCGGAGAAGCCAGACTCTGCCGCCAGGATGCCTTCGTAGTAGCCATTCGACCAGGCGCTCCAGTGGGGGCTGTTGGGCAGGAAGGTGGTCACGTCCAGCAGCGGGAGAACCTGGCTCAGGTACTCGGAGCTGGTGTAGGGGCCATACTCCGCCTGGGATTTCAGGATGCCCAGGTGGCCACTGGCGATGGCATAGTCGGAGTTGAGTTCCTTGACCGTCGCCTTGGAGATCAGGAGCAGCGCCAGGTCGGGATGCTCGGCCGCCGAGCTGATCATGTACAGCAGCGGGTGGGTCAGCGTGGTGGGATTGCCCGTGCCGTTCGCCATGCCCGGAATGGCGGCGAAGCCAAAGTGCTCCCACAGATAGTCCTCTCCGCCACGGTCTACGACATAGTTGCTGAACCACTCGGCCCAGTTCCACGAACCGCCGAACACAAAGAGGACATCGCCGTTCGTGACGCCGGTATGCCAGCCGGTCCAGTCGCCATCGAGGCGAGTGTCCGAAAGGATGCCGCGATCCACGGCCGCGTACAGTTTCTCGTAAACCTTGAGAGCGGCCTCTTGGTCAAAGATCAGCGCGTCACTATCGCCGACGATCTCGCCGCCGGCAGCGTAGTAGTAGTACAAAAAGTCGCCGCCGTTCTTGGGGCGGTGCCACCAGCCGTTGCCCTCAGCGATGACGCCGGCATTAACGGCCTCTTCGGCGGTATCGAACATATCCTCCCAGGTAAACTCGCCGTTCATGATGCGGTCCGGCAGGCTCTCGATGTCGGCGTCCGACCAGCCCAGTTCCTTCAGCTTGGTCTTGTTAAAGAAGAGCGGGCGGGCTTCGGCGTCCTGCGGAACGCCCCAGCGGCTGCCCTGAAACTCGGTGGAAGTCCACAGGGCGTCAATCACGTCGTCGAACTCGGCATAGTCACCCAGCAGGCTGGTGAGATCAACCAGGTACCCGGCCGGGGCCCAGTCGCCGATGTGCTCGTGGCCGGAGCAGACGATGTCTGGCGCCGCGCCGGCGTCGGAGGCCAGTTCGAACTCGGTCTTGTAGTCACCCCAGTCCGCATTGTCCTGGATGATCTCCAGTTCGATGCGACGGTCGTCGCCTGCCTCGGCCAGCGCAGCGTTGGTGGCCCCTACGGCGCTCACCAGGTTGTTGCAGCGCCCGTCCTCGTGGGGCGGGGCGGCCTTGCAGCGGGCGACGATATGGACCAGTTCGCCGCCGACCGGCACCTCCACCTCCACCTCTCGTGTGACTTCGACTTCGACTTCGACCTCTTCCTTCTCGGTCACGACGCGGGTGACCTCAACGACCTCCGGCTCGGCTGGCGCGCAGGCCGCGAGCACCATGCTCAAGCCGACCAACGCTGCCAAGACGGTCCACAATCTATGCTTTTTCATCTTTCTCTCTCCTTTTCATTCTTGAAGTGGTTATCCGATTCGCGGTGCCCCGGTTGCTCCCGAGGCCAGGGTAAACTGACTCTGTTTGATCGTCCCGTGTCATCACCTCCTTTCAACAACTTTCCGAGTGTCTCTTGCCTTTTCCCCCCGTTTTTTTGTAGTCCGTTGACCGTGCTTTGCGCCAGGGACAGAAAGGCAGAGACGGGCGATTATATCAGGCAGGAGTAGGGGGAGGTCCCGTGCTGTCACGAATTACCAGCTTGGCTGGCATGATCTCAGGCCCCACGTCCTCCTGACCTTGAATGAGTGCCAGCAACATGTGTATCAGCCGTTGGCCCATCAGATCGGTAGGCTGTCGAACGGTGGTGAGACGGGGATAGCAATGCGCGGCAAACTCCACGTCGTCAAAGCCCACGACCGACATTTCCTCCGGTACCCGAATCCTGGCCTGCTGCAGACCGCTGAGCACGCCGATGGCGGTCATATCGTTGAAGCAAAAGACGGCGGTCGGTGGTTGGGTTCGGGATAGCAGAATTCGGGCTGCCGCGCTCCCCCCCTGCAACGTTCCGTCGCCTTCAACAATCAAATCTTCGTCCACGGGAATTCTATTTACAGCCAGTACCTGCTGGTAACTTGTCAGGCGGTCAGAATTGCTGCGGTGGCTGCGCCGGTTGGCGATGTAAGCGATTCGTCTATGTCCGAGTTGAGCCAGATGCTCAACGGCCCATTGAGCACCGGACGCATTGTCAGTAGAGACAGAATAGGGGTAAGTACGGCAGTTGGTCAGCACGACCGGCAGGGGAAAACGATCGCGCAACTGGAGATAACCCGTCTCAACCTGCGAGCCAATCACGATGATACCGCTGGTGCGGCGTCCGTGGAACGCGCCGACGACCTCCAACTCGCGATCGTGATCGAGGTAGGAACTGCTCATGAGAACCGAGTACCTCTGTTCTTGGGCGACTTCTTCGATGCTCGTGACCAGGCGGGCCAGGAAAGGATCTGCCGCCATGGTGATCACCACGCCGATAGTCGCTGTGTCCTGCGTCACCAGGCTGCGGGCCAGCAGGCTGGGAGTGTATCCCATTTCCTGTGCCAGGCGGCGGATGCGCTCTTTCGTCTCGTCGCTGATACGGGGATGATCGCTGAGGGCACGGGAGACGGTGGAAGGTGAGACCCCGGCAGCCTTGGCGATGTCCTTAATGGAAACTGTCATCCCTTTATCCTTGTGCATACGTTTGCACGGATGAGGATTTATTTACCTCGCCAGGGCGGGGCTTGCGCATACGTTTGCACAGGTAGATTTTACCACATCTTGGCCGGTTTGTCAATGGGATGCGCAGACGACCGCCACACATTGGGCCCTTCTTGCTCCCTGGTGGTTCCCCTCTTGGGTGTTGTTAGGTTGTTCTTGCTCACAAGGGATCGCCAGATCCCGTCCAGAGCGCCGGATATGGCTATCCGGCGCGAGCAGAGCGGCAGAGGTGGGACACTGCAGTCCAACAACACTCTACAGGGGGACTACCTGCTCCCTCTATTATAAGAAACGTAAGACCGAATTAGCGGGTTGGCGATGTTTGAGTCGCCCATACCATAGGCACAGCGGGTACAGAACCAGCAGGCCGAGCAACCAATAGGGGTACATCTCGGGAGCGTTGGTGCCATCTGGTGTCAGCCACAGGCCAAGTCCGGCGTATAAGAAGAGTTTCACGTAGCATCAGTCCGCTTCGATTTCTACCGTCGCCATCATTCCCCAACGGAGTTCTGGCGCGGCCTCATCCAGTTCGACGATGATGGGATAGGTCACATCGCCCCGGTAGTCCACATTCTGTAGTTTGATGCGCGCTACGCGACCGTTCAATTGCAGGCCGGGCAGCGCGTCCACCGTCACCACCGCCGCGCGCCCTTCGGCCACCCGCGCTACGTCCAGTTCCGTCAGGTCGGTGGTGCGCGCCTGGAACCGATCCAGCGTCGCCAGCACCACGATCACCTCGTCCGGCGCTGCCGTTTCGCCGACGTCAACGGTCACTTTCGTCACAGTGCCGGCAGAGGGTGCGCGGAGTCCGGTCCGTTCCAACGCACCTTTTGCCTCCGCCAGGGCTGCCTCGGCCTCCTGTACCGTCGCCTCAGCCACCGCGATCTCCTCAGATGCGGTTCCTGCCTGCAACAGATCGAGTTCCGCCTGGGCGACGTCCGGCTGGGTCGCAGCCGACCATACCCCGGCCTCCGCGTCACGAAGGCGGGCCTCGGCCCCGCCCTGCAGCGCCTCAAGCCGAGCCAGCGCCGCGGCCAGCGATTGGTTGGCAGCGTGAAGATGGGAAACGGCTTGCTTCTCCGCCATTCCCAGTTCGTCTAGTTCTGGACGGGTCATGCGCCCGGGGTCGCCCTGCTGTAGAACCTCGTGATCCGGTATTGTCTGGTCATATTGTAGTTGGGCCATCCACTGCTCCGCCTGGGCTGCTGCCATCTCCGCCTGCGCTGCGGCGACGTCTGCCTCGACTGCACCGGCGGCGAATTCATTCCGCTGGGCTGTTGCCCGGGAGAGTGCCGCCAGCGCCGCTTCCAGTTGCGCTTCGGCTGCAGCAATTTCCTCCGGGCGCGGTTCCGCCTTCGTCAGCGCCAGTTGGGCCTCGGCCGACGCCAGCGCGGCCTCGGCCTCCTGCACCACCAGTTCAGCGCCGGTGGGGTCAAGCCGCACGAGCAAATCACCTGCGGCGACCTCGTCCCCCGGCTCCACCAGTACTTCCACAACTGTGCCGCCGCTGGTAAAACGTAACTCGCTCCAATGGGCCGGTTCGATGACCGCTTCGGCGACCACCTTACCTTCAGCGTCCTGGGAAACCACGGGGACCGCGTCCGCCGGCACGGGCTCCTCCATTTTGACCTGGCTGCAGCCTGTGAGCAACAACATCCCTGCGAGCAACAAGAACGTCCACCTCTTCATGATTCAACTCCTCACAATCAGGACTCACGTTTCGTGTTTCACGTTTCGCGTTTCACGCTAGTCCGCTTCGATCTCCACCATCGCCGTCATCCCCCAAAGGAGCCCAGGCGCGTTCTCGTCCAGTTCGATGAAGACGGGATAGGTCACGTCGCCCCGGTAGTCCACGGACTGCAGATCAATGCGTGTCACGTAGCCGCTCAACCGCAGGTCGGGCAGCGCGTCCACCGTCACCGCCGCCGCCTGTCCTTCTGCCACCCGCCCCACGTCCAGTTCCGTCAGATCGGAGGTGCGTGCCAGCAGCCGGTCCAGCGTTGCCAACACCACGAGCACCTCGCCCGGTGTTGCCGTTTCGCCGACAGCGACGTTGACTTCCGTCACGACGCCGTCGAAAGGCGCGCGGATCTCGGTATGCTCCAGCGCACCTTTCGCCGTCGCCAGGGCCGCTTGGGCCTGTCGCACCGCAGCCTCGGCCACGGCGATGTCCTCTGGTGTGCTGCCTGCCTTCAGCAAGTCGAGTTGGGCCTGGGCGACCTCCCGTTGCGCCGACGCTTCCCATACCCCCGCCTGTGCGGCCTGGATCCGGCTCTCGGCCCCGCCCTGTTGCGCGTCCAGTTGGGCATACGCTGCGGCGAGCGCCCCAGTGGCAGCGTGTAGTTGGTAACGGGTCTGCTCCTCAGGTGGCCCTAGTGCTGGACAGATTTCAAGTTCGTCGCCATCTGGCAGTGTGAACTTGAAGCACTTCATCGTCATGTTATGCAGTTCCTCGGCCTGTTCCTGCTCCGCCTGGGCCGCGGCCAACTGCGCCTGCGCGGCGGCGATCTCCGCGTCGATTATCCCGGCGGTGAGTTCATCCCGCTGTGCCAGCGCCTGGGAGAGCGCGGCCTGTGCGGCCTCCAGTTGCGCCTCGGCCCTGGCGATCTCCTCCGGGCGTGGCCCGGCCTTCGTCAGCCCAAGCCGCGCCTGGGCCGAAGCCAGCGCCGCCTCCGCCTTCAGCACACCCAGTTGGGCGTCGGTGGGGTCGAACCGCACGAGCAGGTCGCCCTCGGAGACCAGGTCCCCTTCCTCCACCAGCACCTCGACAACCGCGCCACCGCTCTCGAAACGTAACTCGCTCCAGCGGGCCGGTTCGATGACTGCCTCAGCGACCACCTTGCCCTCGGCCTGGGCGACCACCGGTGTCGCTTCCTCCGATCCAGGCTCCCCCGGCGCGGCCGATCCACCGCAGCCTGCCAGCAGCCCAACGGTCGCCAACACCAGCAGCCCCGCCAATACCTGTCTCTTTCGCACCTCTACCTCCCTATTTGCAGGTTTATATTCTCCATTCGCTCACTCGTAAGCCAGCGCCTCCCGCACGCTGATCCGTGTCGCCCGCAGCGCCGGCCACAGGCTCGCCAGCGCCGAGAGCACGATCACCACCAGCAACCAGAGCACCACCCCGCCTATGGAGTAGTCAAAGTCGAGCGGCATCTGGAACAACGTGCTGCCGATGACGTTGCTAAAGACCCGCGCTCCCGGGTAACTGAGCGGCACGGCGAGCAGCCAACTCAACACACCTACTAGAACCCCCTCGGCGACGAAAATACCCAGGATGGCCGGCGACGTAGCACCAATAGCGCGCATCACGCCGATCTCCCGCCTCCGTTCGACCACATTGATGGACATTGTGCTCATCAGCCCGACACTGCCCACGATTGCCGCCAGGACTGCCATCGCCAACATGAGGTAGACGATGATGTCGAACTGTGCTTTGGTCTGCGCCCGCAGTTCGCCGCCACTCTGGAAAAACACAGGCTTGAGGCGACGTGCGTCGTAAGCAGCGCGCAGGTCGCGGATTATCCTCTGGTGCGTCTCAAGATCATGCTCTTTAGACATCATCATCATAAAGGCTCCGCGGTTGGTGTTACCGATTTCCCGTGCCAACGTGTCGAAGGGGACAAAGTTATCGCGCCCCAGGTTGTTGACGTTGAGGATCAAGCCTACGACCGTCCAGGTCAGTTCTCTTCCATCAACAGTCAGCGTGACCGTGTCTCTGACCTGGATGCCTTCATCTGTGGCGATCCTGTTGTTGAGCAAGATAGCGCGATCATCTTCGGGTAGCAGCGCACGGCCACTGACAATTCGGGGGTTGAACATCTCGGAGTTGTCCGGCACCGCCCAGAGTTGTCCCTGAATCTCTTCTCCGCTATCCAACTCCAACGTCGCGCCCCGCACATCCCATACCTCGGCACGGGTCACGCCGGGCACGCTCTCGGTTGCCTCGACCAGGCGCGCCACGCGATGTGCGCGGTCAAATACGACCAGTACATCGAAGCCGAAATCGTTGATCAGCACTTCGATGGTGTTGCCCATTGAGGCTCCCACGCTCATGACCACGATAAACATCGCGCCGCCGATCACCAGTGTGAGCATCGTCAGCGCGACGCGAGCCTTGCGCCGGAAGGTGTTGCGCAGGCTGAGGGCCAGCGGGCGCGGCAACCGGCGTACTCGCCCGACCAACCGGTCGAGCCAGTTGCGTCCAAACCCGGCCCCCAGTCCGTAGTTGCTGATGGCCTGGTGCGGCGTGATGCGCGCGCCGCCGATCACCGGCACCAGCGCCGCCAGCAGAGGCACGACCAGCCCTACCGCGATCTGAATGGACACCGCAACCGGCATCAGGCGGAACGGGCCGATGGCAACGTTGAACAGATTAAGCAGCACGCTCGCCAGCAGGTGGGCGACGATAGCCCCCAGCGGCACGGCCAGGAGCAGGGAGAGCAGGCCATAGATCGCTGCCATCGCCAGGTACACACGCATCACGCGCCACCCGGTCGCGCCGACCACCTTCATCACGCCGATCTGCCACACCTGCTGCGCGACGGTGGCGTTCATCATGTTGACGATCAGGAAGCCGCTCAACCCCAACGACAGCCCACCCAGCACCTTCAGAATGAGCAGTATAGAGTCCATAGTCTCTTGCGCCCAGTGGACTTCTGGATCGTTGGTTTCGTACCCGCCTACCCCCACGTCCAATCGTTCCAACCGCTCCTGGATCCGTTCACTGATCTCTTCCGCGCTCTCCTCGCTGAACGACTCCAGGAGAATGTGGAGCCTGTTGAACCCCTGCTCCTGGTCGGTCAGCCAGGCGACGGTCTCTGGAGTGGCGAAGAAAACCGCGTCACCGCCCCACTGTGGGGGATAGGCCTGAGAAATGCGCGCGACCCCCTCGACGGGCAGGCTCCGCTCGCTTCGCCCGAACTCGACGATGACCGTCGTGCCAGGGGGGATGCCAAAATACTGTGACGACAGTCGCTCCACGGCAAGCGCGCGTCCCGTTGGCCAACTGCCTTCTATCAGGCTATACAGGTCTATGCGCTGCTCCTCATAGTCGGTGCGGGCGGTCACGGCCCCGTCGCGCCAGTCTGTCTCACCCTCGAGCCTCCAGCGGATGGAGGCCGCACGTTGGGCTTCCACGTCGGCGACGCCGGCCTCGTGCCGTATCGTGTCAACGACGTCTTGATCGAACTGGCCTGTGTAGAAAATGATGTGCGGGAAGACACTCGCCTGGTGACTCTCTATCAGCCGAGTGCGCATCACGTCGGACGTACCGAAGACAAACCCGAGGGCGAACACGCCCACAGCGGTGGAAAGCACGACCAGGAACGTGCGGAACTTGTTGTGCCACAGGTCGCGCCAGACTTTACGCCAGATGATGCTCATCGTGAATGCCTCTTACCGGGAGTAGGGAGTAGGGAGTAGGGAGTAGGGAGTAGGACGTAGGGACTTGTCACCGTGTCCCCTTGTCTCCTTGTCTCCTTGTCCCCTCGTCTCCTTGTCTCCCTGTCACCGTGTCCCCTCGTCTCCCCGTCCCCCCGTCCTCTTGTCACCGTGTCCATTTACCGTTGTTCTCATCGCGGTGGAGACGGCCATCGAGGAGATGGATCACACGCTCTGTCCGCGCGCTCAGGCTGCGATCGTGGGTGACGACCATCAACGTCTTGCCCTGACTCACCAGTTCCTCGAACAGCGCGAATACCTCGTTTGCGGTGGTCGTGTCCAGGTTGCCCGTCGGCTCGTCGGCGACGACCAGCGGCGGGTCGTTCGCCAGCGCCCGGGCGATGGCGGCCCGCTGCTGCTCTCCGCCGCTGAGTCCGCTGGGCAGTTTATGCGCCTGATCGGCGATGCCCACCTGCTCCAACAGGTGCATGGCCTGCTCCTTGCGCTCGTGTCGCCGGTAGACCCTGCAAAAGTCCATCGGCAGCATTGTGTTCTCCAGGATGGTCAGCGTGGGAAGGAGTTGGAAGAACTGGAAGATGAAGCCGGCGTTCCGTCCGCGCCAGCGGGCCAGGCGGTTCTCGCTCAGCGCGTGGACGGCCTGGTCACCGACGAACACCTCGCCGCTGGTGGGCCGGTCTATGCCGGTGATCATGTTCAGCAGCGTGGACTTGCCGGACCCCGAAGGTCCCACCACGCTGACGAACTCGCCGGTCCGCACCTGTAGGGTGATGTCCTTGAGGACGGTCACGTCTCCCGCGCCGGTCTCGTAGGTCTTGACCACGTCCCGCAGGTCAATCAGTGCGCCATTGACATCAGTTTCCATGGTGGTGTCTCTCCCTCACTTGACTATCAGGCACGTCTCTTATCGAGGACACGACTATCATTTCTACGTAGATCATTAGCCAAAGTAGCAAGGTATCCTCTCAATAATCTGGGGTAGAGGCAGACCTACGTGTCTGCCCTCCAGGGCGCATACGCTGGTACGCCCCTACCGCCTTTACAGTGTAACACATGCGACTCGCCGGCGCATCGACCCGCCGGACAATCTTGGGATTGGACGAGTGGCCAATCTTTTACCTGGTCATGTGACCGATTGGCGCTGCAGCCCAGGGCTCTTGGGCACTAGCAAGCGGAAGAAAGAACCCAACCTGTCACATTCTACCCACATGAGTGATATTGTCAACACCAATACCCCAATAGTCTTCTCCCCATTTGTATTTCGAGCTTGACTTTATGCTTGGATTGTGCTAAAATGGATCGAAAGGTCTGATGATCTGATAATCAGTTAGTGAGACCCTATGATTATCCGATGATGATGGTGGAAATAGGAGTCGTAAATGAGTTCAGTAGCCTTGGTGGAAATAGAGCCAGCCAGCCGAAGGACGTTGGCCGAATCAGTTGCAGAGCAACTCATCTCTCTCATATTGGGGGGGCATCTGAGTCCAGGAGATAAGTTACCCTCTCAGCAGGAACTCACAGAGAAATTGCAGGTTGGGCGTTCAACTGTCCGTGAGGCCCTTGGCAGTCTTGCCGCAATGGGTCTGGTAGATATGAAGCAAGGACAGGGTACCTTTGTGAAGGAATTGGATGCCAGGACTATTATGCGTCCTGACCTCTTGGCTCGGATAATAGGCAGGAATTTGACTGAGCAGTTGCTAGAAGCACGACAGATCATTGAGCCGGAAATCGCGAATCTCGCAGCACAGAGAGCAACCGATGAGGATTTAACAGCCATACGGGAGATTCTAACCAAATGTGAGGCGGCCATCGAAGCGGGCCAATCGTTGTACCGTCTGTCTCCAGAGTTTCACCATACTGTCACACGGGCGGCCCACAATGAAGTCCTCTCAACGTTCATAGATTCGATTCTGGGTCCGCTGGCCGAGCGCGGCTTGCTCTTGGAGGAGAAGCCAGGTTATCTGGAATGGGAGTTGGAGTCTCACCGAGGGGTGTATGAGAGCATCGCTCAAGGGGATGGGGATAGAGCCAGGGCCGTCATGGCAAAGCACGTAGAGGAGTCTACTGTGGCATTGCTCGAAATGCTATCATGAATTGAAAGGACCTGACTGAATGGGTGAGGTCGGCAGCATGGGAAAGCCAACTCTGTTGATCATTTACTACAGCCGTAGCGGACACGTGCGGCGCATGGCGGAGGCCATCGCCGAGGGTGCACGAAGCGAGGGAGTGAATGTCTTGCTAAAGACTCCGGACGACTGCCCGCGCCGGCTTTTGTTGGAAGCAGACGGCTTGGCTTTTGGTTCGCCATCCTATTACAGCACCGTCGCCTGGCCCCTCAAGAAGTTCATGGACGAGGAAACGCACCCTCTCCACAAGAACTATCAACTCCGAGGCAAGCTGGGCTTTGCCTTCTGTTCGGCGAATTGGTGGCCCGACGTGCATCGCTGCCTCGTAGCGATGATGTGGTTTCTGCAGAATCACCGCATGACCATCACCGACACCATTGGCTTCACCGATGAATCGCCGGAGGATGTGGTGAGACAGGATTGCCTGGCCTTTGGCCGCAAGGCAGCGCAGGCCATACTGGAAGCGGTAGACTGAAGAAAGTTCTTCTATTATGTCGTAAGGCGTGTGGAGGAATGCCATGGGGCATGGGTATCACGAACGCTTGCTGTGGGTAGATTTGACAGAGGGAAGTTCCAAGACCGTGCCCCTAGAGGGAGCCCTCATCGAGAACTACATTGGCGGCAAGGGCTTTGGCGCGCGTTTGCTGTATGACACGGTTAAGGCTCAAACCGATGCCTTTGATCCGTCTAACCTCCTGATGTTCCTGCCTGGACCTCTGACCGGCACGGTGGCCCCCTCGATGCGCGAGGTCATTGTCTTCAAATCCCCCCTGACTGGAACGTATGGGGATTCGTTCCATGGTGGGACCTTGGGCCCCGAGATCAAGTATGCCGGTTATGATGGCATTGTCATCACCGGTCGGGCCAATGCGCCTGTCTATCTCTACATTGACGACGACCGAGTGGAGGTCAGGGATGCCGCTTTTCTGCGGGGTAAGGACACCTATCAGACCTACGAGAGCCTGTACGAGGAACTGAGAGACCGCACCTTCAAGATCGCCTGCATCGGCCCGGCGGGCGAGAACCTGGTACGCTTCGCCTTGATCGACGCTATGCCCCATCGCCAGGCCGGCCGCTGCGGTGGGGGAGCGGTGATGGGTTCCAAGAATCTCAAGGCCATCGTCGTGCGAGGAACCCATCGTTTGACCGTAGCCGAACCGGACCGCCTCCTGTCCGCCGTGCGCACATCCTGGGAACAGATCAGGCGAGGGGCGGAGATGCACGGTTTCACAGAGACTGGAACACTGGGGGGCTTCGACGCTCATAGTGACCTGGCCCTTTTCCCTGTCTACAACGCCAGGCAGGCTTCCTTTCCGGGGGCAGGCAAGATAGATGGGGTGATACACCATAAACACATCTGGCTACGCAACACGGCCTGCATGGGTTGTATCATCGCCTGTAGCAAAGTTGGCGTCCTGCGTCGCGGCGCTCACAAGGGTACTGTCTGCGAAAACGTCGAGTACGAGAGCCTCGCTTTGATGGGTAGCAACCTGGGGATTGACCACCTTGAGGGAGTAGCCTATGCCTGTCACTTATGTGATGTCCTGGGCCTGGACACCATGTCCGCCGGGGGAGTGATCGGCTTCGCCATGGAGGCGTTGGAACGGGGCCACCTGCGGCCAGAGGACGTGGATGGGCTGGACCTCAAGTTCGGGGCGTATAAGGCGGTGCATCGTATTCTGGAGATGATCGCCTTCCGGCAGGGAATTGGTGACGTCTTGGCCGAGGGCGTGAAGCGCGCCGCGGAACAAGTCGGTCAGGATTCGTACAAGTACGCCGTACATACCAAGGGGCTGGAGATGCCTGGTTACGACCCGCGCGGGTTGCCCGCCCATGGTCTGGGCTACATGACCGGGGACAAGGGTGGCGAACACGTGCAGGGCTACATGGTGGGCTACGAGGCCTGGGGAGGAACCTGGCACGGTCGCAAGTTCGAGCGTTTCGGCGTCGAAGGCAAGGCCGAAGTTCTGATCTGGCTGCAGGACTATCAGGTCGGGACCAACACACTGGTGAAGTGTGACTTCACCAAAGGCAGCAGCGAGGAAGGTGGCGGTACTTCGCCCGAGACTTTCGCCAAGATGTTGAGCGCCGTAACCGGCACCGAGTACACAGCCGAGGACATCAACCTCGTGGGCGAGCGCATCTACAACTTGACCCGGTTATTCAACCTGCGCGAGGGTTTCACCCGCAAGGACGACGATGTGGCCTATCGCTGCCGCGAGGATCCACTGCCCGATGAACCGGTCAAGGGCCGTCGGCTGACCCGCGAGGACCTGGACTATATGCTGGACGATTACTATTGCCTCCGAGGCTGGAACGAGCAAGGCGTACCAACGCCGACGAAGCTGAAAGAACTGGGGCTTGAGCAAGACGGGCGACAGCAGGGCATCGTCTGAGCTCCAGGCACGGTTTTGACAAGGAGAATGGATGCATGGATGCTGCGAAGGCGGGTCACCGCCACTTTCGTGTCTTGTCTGATGAACAGTGCCAGCAGATTCACCTGGCCAGCCTGGAGATATTGAGTCGCACAGGGATCCGGGTCATGGACGAGGAGGCGGTCGCGCTGCTACGGGAGGCTGGGGCCGACATAACCGACGGTAATCTGGTGCGCTACCCACCGCATCTGGTCGAGTGGGCATTGAGCGTGGCCCCGCCGCGCGTGGTGCTCTGTCACCGCAACGGCGAGCGGGTGATGTGGTTGGAGGATCGCAACGTCTACTTCGGCACCGGCTCCGACTGCCCCAATGTGTTAGACTCTTTCACCGGTCAGCGGCGGAAGTCCCTCAAAGAAGACGTGGCGCAGGGCATCCGTCTCTGCGACGCCCTGGCCAACATCGACTTTGTGCTGTCCATCGGCCTCATCTCCGACGTGCCTGTGGCTGTGTCGGACGTGCATCAGTTCGAGGCCATGCTGCTTAACACTGTAAAGCCTATCGTCTTCACTGCTCACGGACTGGAAGGCTGCCAAGACATTATTGAGATGGCCGAGGTTGCGGTTGGTGGTGCGGACGAACTGCGCCGTAATCCTAATGTAGCCGTATTTGTCGAGGCCAACCCCCCGTTGCAATTCAACAGAGAGACGTTGCAAAAGATCCTGTTCATGGCCGAGAAGATGTTGCCAGTCGTTTTCGGCTCTGGTCCCATGATGGGCGCTTCCGGCCCCCAGACGCACGCTGGCATCATCGCCCTGTCCAATGCCGAGAATCTGGCGGGCAACGTCATCGTCCAGCTCAAACGACAGGGCACACCCTTCATTTACGCTCACGGTATCCACCCGCTGGACATGCGTACCACCGTACTGCCTTACGGCGCGCCAGAGCTCTCGCTCAATACCGGGGCAGCGGCCGATCTCGCCCACTTCTACGATCTGCCGGTATGGGGCTATGCTGGCTGTAGCGACGCCAAGATACTCGACGAACAGGCGGCCATGGAGGCCACCGCCTCAGTGATCATGTCCATCCTGACTGGCAACAACCTGGTACACGATGTTGGGTATCTGGAGAGCGGTCTGACCAGCAGTTTCGAGATGATCCTCCTCTCCGACACGGCGATTGAGATGGCCCGCCACATGCTCAAACCTATCCAGATTGACGAGGAGTCGTTAGCGCTTGATCTGATCCACGAGGTTGGGCCGGGTGGCTCCTTCATCGAGAAGAAACACACCCTGAAACACTTTCGGGAGGTGTGGTATTCCGACATGGTTGACCGGTGGAACTATGAAAAGTGGACCGAAGCGGGCAGTCTAACGATGGGCGAGCGCCTCAACCAGAAAGTGAAGCAGATTTTGCAGGAGCACACCCCTGAACCGCTGCCTGATGACAAAGTGCGGGCTATCAAAGGGATCGTAGAACGAGCAGTGCAACGTTCAGTAGAATAGGAACAGTTAAGAAAATGCTTGACGTACTGATTCGGGGCGGCGCGATCATCGATGGCTCTGGCAACCCCTGGTTCAAAGGTGACGTGGCCATCAGCAGGGGCAAGATCATCCAGGTCGGGCGAAAGATTCGTGCACAGGCACATCGGGTCATAGATGCAAGGGGGTTGTTCGTCTCACCCGGCTGGGTAGACGTGCATAGCCACTCGGATCGGTCATTGATCTCACACCCCCACGCAGATAGTTTACTGATCCAAGGCTCAACACTCACTGTGACCGGAAACTGTGGCATTTCGGCAGCGCCTCTGATCGGAGTCGCTCTGGAGCAGAGCCTCTCAAGCCTCGATACTGCCACACAGGCTCCCGATCCGGATACTCCTGGTTTCGAGGTAGGTTGGTCCACTTTTGATGAGTACCTGAGCCGGCTGGAGCGGCAGGGAGTGTCTATGAACGTGGCCTCCCTGGTGGGACACAGCACCATCAGGTTGTGTATCATAGGACATGCGGAGAGGAAAGCCACCCCCACGGAACTGAGCGAGATGGAGAAACTGGTGGACGCGTCCATGAAAGCAGGCGCTTTCGGCCTCTCCACCGGGCTCGTCTACTGGCCTGGTTGCTGGTCCGATACCGAAGAGATAATCGCGCTCGCCAGGGTCGCAGCCAGGTATCAGGGGATCTACGTGTCGCACATCAGGGGAGAGCGTGAGACGAACATCGAGGCCACGAAAGAGGCTATCACGATTGGCGAAAAAGCAGGTATCCCGGTCCATATCTCTCACATGCAAAGCAAGTTTCCAGCGTATGGGAGAGTCGAGGAGAAACTAAGGCTTATGCACCAGGCTCGCCAGAGCGGTATTGACATCGCCTGTGATACGGACGCCTTCCCTTGGATATACTACGAGGCCAGTTCTCCCCTCCCTCCATGGCCGTTCAAGTCCGATCACGAGACATTTGTGGCTATGCTCAAAGATCCGGAGAGCAGAGCCAGGCTCAAAGAGGAAATGAGGGCCATCGACCCATACGGGCCACTCGGCAGAACGGGAGACGGCGGCATCTATCAGCAACGTGCCTGGGACAGGGTATGGATCTATGAGTGTAAGTCCGATCCCGGCGTCGAGGGGAAGAAGATATCGGAAATTGCCTCAGAGCGCCAGGCCGAGCCTGAGGACGCCCTATTCGACTTGATCGTTGCTGAGGAAGGCAAGGGGCCCCACGTGTTCGTCGCCCACATCGAGGACGATCATCACATCACTGCTCCCGACCCCCTGTGCATCTTTCCCAGCACCGACTGCGAAGCGATGGATCTCTCGAAAGTGGGACCGCGCTACATGCAATACAGCCAGGAGTGGCTCAGCATGTTCCCACGAGTGCTCAGCCGCTATGTCAAAGAAGAAGGGTTGATGACCGCAGAGGAGGCCATCAGGAAGATGACTTCCTTCGCCTGCCAGCGTTTTGGGATCAGGGACAGGGGCATGATCCGGGAGGGGATGTGGGCCGACGTGACCGTTTTTGACTATGACAAGATCGAAGCCAGGGGGACCTACGAGGACCCACTGGAGCGCCCTCGTGGGATTGAATACGTCTTGGTCAACGGCCAGGTGGCTGTCGAGGAGGGGGAGTACACAGGGAGATTGGCAGGACAGGTGCTAAGACACTAATATCCACATCTGACACAGATTGCCAGGTGAAGGTGAGGAGGAGGATATGTCAGTTTTCAGCCGCAGAGAAATGGATCGCAGGGCCAGGAACCTGCGTCAGAAGATGGCGGAACAGGGAATCGAATGCGTTATTGCTACTTCCTACGCCGCCTCATACTACTTGAGCGGTGCGCCCATCCACTGTTTCGGCCGGCCGATGGCAACGCTGATCCCTTTGGAGGGGGAAGCCGCGATCGTCGAGGCAATCATCGAGAAGGGGCATACTGAGAAGCAGTCGTGGATCGAGGATATCCGTTCCTATTGGGACTACAACATAGAGCCTACCTACGAGAATCCCAGACCTCCGCTGGCTTCGATGGTGCACCTGGTCAAGGGTGCTCTGGCAGACCGGAGGCTGGAGACTGGCCGCATCGGTATTGAGGAGGGGCACCTCCCGCTGGGGCACTACGAGGCTCTGAGGGCGGCGCTGCCGAAGGCTGAGTTCGTAGGTGTTTCCGATATGCTGGATCGGCTGCGCATGGTCATGTCGGAGGAGGAGTTGCGCTTGACCCGCTCGGCCGACGCCGTCGCAGACCTGGGACAGGAGACGCTGATCCGCGCTATCGAACCCGGCAAGCCGGCCTACGAGTTGGCCACGCACGTCAAGACTGTGATGACTGAGGAAGTCCTGAACCGGCACCCCGACGTGCCTTTTCTAATCCACGCTGGTTGTGGGCTAGGCTCGGCGGAAAAGGGAGCGGGTCACAGCGAGTGGACCACCTGGAATCTGGAGGATCGAGTCAAAGAGGGTCAACTACTGGAGACGGGAATGTCAGTCTGGCTGTGGGGCTACTGGGGCAACGTGGAGCGAGCGGTGGCCGTGGGTGAACCGACAGAGGTCGTGCGCCGGCCCTTTGAGATCATGGTGGAGGCGAATGAAGCTGCCATCGCTGCTATACGACCGGGCGTCCGGCTCGCGGACGTAGATTGCGTCACCAAGGACGTGTTCGCCAAATATGGCTATGGCACGCGCACCGGTTCGGGCTGTGGTCGGGGCATCGTCAGTTACGAGGGCAACGCCCGCGAACTGAAAATGGACCTGCGTCTTTACTCCGACGTGGTGCTTGAGCCGGGAATGGCCTTTTCCCTGGAACCCGACCTGCGGGTACCGGGAGTAGGAACCTTCCGTCACTGCAACACGATCATTGTCACTGAAGATGGCTGTGAGGTAGACTCTCGCCTCCTGAGGGGGGTGGTCTGGGTCTAAGTGTACAAGGAGGAAATGTCGTGAAAAAGTCTGCGAAAAAAGTCGTCGTAATCGGTTTTGATGCGGCCATCGTGCCGAGCATCTTACGTTTCATCGAGGAAGGTCATTTGCCCAACCTGGCTCGGTTGATGAGAGAAGGAACCTTTGCCGATAATTGTCTGGTGCCCTTCCCCACCATCACGCCGCCTAACTGGACGGCCATCTCGACAGGTGCCTCACTAGGCACACACGGCGTCACCTGCTACAACTTACATGATCCTGGCATGCCACTGGATGAAATCTACTTTGGGTGGCACACCGACGGATGTCGTGCGGAGTTCTTCTGGGACGCGGCCGAACGGGTGGGTAAAACCACAATCGTGCTGAACTATCCCGTAAGCATGCCGCCGACGGCCAAGAAGAGCTTGTTTATCGGTGACTACCCTGAGTCAAAGGGTGAAGGCGGCGGATACCAGCATCTGACAATCATTGCCGCTGGACAGCTATTCGCCACCGATATGTATCCGGTAGCGACGGAGATCGATTTGGACAAGGCCGAAGGCTGGAAGAACGTTGAATTGCAGGCCGACGATCTCGAGGTGGAGCTGCCGCTAAAGTACCGCTGGGTGTCCCACCGTGTAGGCAAGATTGAGCCACAGACGTGGCACCTGCTGGTACAAAAAGGGCCCGAGGGTGTGTACGACCAGGTGCTGATCAGTCCAACCAAGGATGCCGCCAGTGCATTTGGCTCGATCCATGCTGGTGAGTGGACCGAAAACTGCTATGCGGACTTTGACACTGCCAGCGGCGTACGGCGAGCAGTGTTCCGCTTCAAGCTGATGGAACTTTCTGAAGATGGGCGCGACGTGCGCATTTACCTCACCAGGCTGAACCCGGTGGACGGCTGGTCTTATCCAGCGGAGTTGGCCAGCGAGATCGTGTCGGACTTCATGCCTCTGGCAGGGGTTGGCTTCGAGGCCTATTCACTCGGTTGGATCGACATGCAGACCTTTGTCGAGTTATGCGAAATGCAGAACGCCTGGTACGCGGACGCGGCCACTCAGATCATGGCGAATCATGATTGGGATGCCTTCTTTATGCACGCGCACTGCCCAGACTTGTTGTACCACCTCGTGCTGGAGAGGGGGAGGTGGGGCAAGGAGACTACGCCGGATGGCGCCGTGACCGAACGAGAGCAGGAATGGATACAATACGAGCGCGCACTGTACATCAGCCTGGACAAAATGGTAGGTAGGATCGCAGAAGTGGCTGGCGAGAACGCACTTGTTGTGATCGTCAACGATCATGGTGCGGCACCGGCACACACCGAGATTCACCTACCGGATCTGTTCATCGAGAAAGGGCTGACTGTCCTGAAGGAAGACGAGGAGACGGGACAGAAAACCATCGACTGGTCCAAGACCAAAGCGGTCTTTCAGCGCTCGGTATACATCTACGTGAACCTCAAGGGACGCGATCCAGACGGTATCGTGGAACCTGAAGATTACGATAAGGTGCGCGAGGAGATCATTAGCACGCTCTACGACTACACCGAGCCAAAGACGGGCCGCAAACCCGTGGCGTTTGCCTTGCGGAAGGAGGACGCGCTCATCCTTGGCCTCAAGGGCGATCGGGTGGGTGACGTGGTATATGCAATTCGCGAGGGATTCGGCGGCGATCGGTGCATCCATGGGCCAGTGCTTCCGACCGCAGAGTACGGTATGGGCAGCCTGAGAGGTCTTCTTCTCATGTCCGGCCCGGGCATTAAGAAGGGCTACCGTATGGAGCGTACCGCCTGGCTGCAAGATATTGTACCCACCATCTGCTACTTGACGGGTACTCCGGTGCCAGCGCAGACGGAAGGAGGCATACTGTACCAGGCACTGGAGGAACCGAACGCGGTGCTCGAGGAGTTGAATAAGCTGTGCAAGAACTATCAGCGTCTGGAGGATGCCTACAGTCGTCAGCGCTCTTTGACGCACCAGTATAATCAGTAACTGTCAGGTATCGTGAGGGTCAAAGCCTTTCTGGAAGAGTCAAACGTACATTCTCAGAAGATCACACAATCATTCACCATGGCACAATAGGCGTGGGTGTGGGGTTGGCCATGACCGGCGCGGTATCGCCTATGGTGGCGGGGTGCCAGTCAATGGTTAAGAAACTAACAGTCCTCTCGGCCGAAGGTGATCCCAAGGCCATCAAGGTGGCTGAGAGGATCTACGAGCACATAATGGAGGTTTAGATAGAATATGACCACCTCATCACTGTCTGCAGGTACTGCAGGGGGTAAAGTGAGCTTTTCCTTGCGGATTAGAGAGCGAATCCGGCAAACGGGCCTGACGCTCCTCATGGCTCCGGCGATCATCCATCTCCTTGTCTTCCTTGTCGTGCCTCTGATGCGGGCGCTGGTGCGCAGCGTGTTTGATCCTACGTTCACCACGCAACATTACGCGCGCTTTTTGGAGGCGGGTGTTTATCGCAGCATAATGGTCAGAACGTTTGTCAGGAGTCTTGAAGTCACTGTGATCTGTCTGGTTCTGGGCTATATCGTCGCCTATGTGATGAACCGATCCAGCCCGACTGTATCTGGTGTGCTGGCTATGCTGACGATATTTCCCTACTTTACGAACGTTCTCGTGCGCACGTTTGCCTGGATTGTGCTGCTGGGCAAGCAGGGTACGTTGAACGACCTATTGTTGAGGTTGGGGCTCATCAAGGATCCTTTGTCTTTGCTTTTCAGCACGACCAGCGCGATGATCGGCATGGTGCACATCATGCTGCCGGGCATGGTGCTGCTCATCTACACCGTCATGCGCGGCATTGATGTCAGCTTGGTGCAGGCGGCGCAGGGACTGGGGGCGACGCCCTTGCGGGCCTTTGTCACGGTGTTCCTTCCGCTGAGTATGCCGGGCGTGCTGGTGGGTTGCACGCTGACGTTCATTGGCATGCTGGGCATGTGGCTGGTGCCCATCATGCTGGGTGGGCGCCAGGATATTCTCGTCGCGGGCATTATCGAAATGCAGGTGAGCCAGTTTCTCAACGAGGGCTTTGCCTCGGCGATGTCCGCTGTTCTGTTTGTTGCAACACTGACCATGTACGCTCTTGCGGCGCGCTACATTGGCATCAGCCGCATCTGGGGTGTCCAACTGAAGGCCACGGAGGGGCTGACCACTAAGGACGGTGACGATAGCCGTGCGGAACGCGTAGCAGCAGGTGGATGGCGTCGGCAGCTACGGCGGGCACAAGAAGGCTTGCAAACCCGCGTGCTCGACCCGGTCAGCAACTTTGTCTGGGCCAGTCTGGATCGTCTTGGACGCGAGTCGCGTGGGGACAGGAGACACACACGGGTTGACCTGGAGCGATGGATCCCTAACATCCTGGCCGCTTTCATCATGATCTATCTCCTCGTGCCAGAACTCGTCGTTATGCTCCTTTCGTTCAGTGGCCATCAAATCGTGCTCTGGCCGCCGGCTGACCTGGGTCTGAGGCAGTACAAGTTCTTCTTCAGTAGTAGAGACTGGATGCAGAGCCTGAGGACGGGTCTTTCCTTCGCCACGGTGACTATGTGCTTCTCCACAGTGGTGGGCACATTGACCGCTATCGGTCTGGTGCGTGGTCGATCGAGGCATAAGGAACTTCTCGTCGCTTTCATCCTGCTTCCGATGATTGTGCCTCCCATGGTCGAAGTTGTCGCCTACTATTTCACGAGCCTGCAACTGGGGATCATCGCCAGTCCTGTGCTGGTCGTTCTCGGCCAGGCCAAATACTCGGTGCCTGTGATAGTGCTGTTGGTCGCCTCGAACTTGCAGGGCGTAGACCCGGCGCTGGAGGAAGCAGCCATGAATCTGGGGGCCAATCGGCTGCGCACCTTTTTCTCGGTGACTTTTCCCTTGATCCGACCGGGCATGATCGTCGCTGTTTTCCTAGCCTTCTTGTACTCTTTTGATGACTTGCTGGTGATGATTTTCATGGGCGGCGGCAAACATATCTCGCTGACTGCCCGCATGTGGGCCGAATTGAAAGACAACATCACCCCTGTGCTGACTGTGGTTGCCGCACTGGAGATTATGCTGTCTATGCTTGTGCTGGTCATGATACTGATATACCAGGCGCGTCGCAGGCGTGCGTGAAGGCACGTATTGGACGCGAATGAAGCACGTTGGCTGCACTGTCACGCGCACGTCACATATCGCATTCTGTGCACACACGATGAGGAGTGTCAAATGAATAATAGTAAAGGGTACCAGAAGGGGACGGAGGGGGGTGCTACGAGTGTACGCCTTGAGGGGATTACCAAGACGTTTGGCTCTGTGGTAGCAGTAGACGGCCTGACACTGGAGATCGAATCTGGGGAGTTTCTAACGCTGCTTGGGCCTAGTGGATCGGGCAAAACCACGACGTTGCGCATCATCTCCGGGTTTGAGCATCCGACAGAAGGCGAGGTGCTGATAGGCGATACGCCCGTGACCTACATTCCGCCTCATAGGCGTGAAGTGGGTCTGGTGTTCCAGAACTATGCTCTGTTCCCGCATATGACGGTGTTCGACAACGTGGCCTTTGCGCTGCGGATGCGTCGGATGAGTCGCAAAGAGATAGAACGCAGGGTAGCAGCCACGCTGGAGCTTGTACAGCTTGAAGGCTATGGCAATCGTCTGCCCAAGCAGTTGAGCGGGGGGCAGCAGCAGCGCGTAGCTGTGGCGCGTGCGCTGGTGTTCAACCCGTCGGTGCTCTTGCTTGATGAGCCACTGGGCGCTCTGGACAAAAAGCTGCGCGAGAGCATGCAGATCGAGCTGAAGCAGATGCACCGAAAGTTGACAACGACGATGATTTATGTGACCCACGACCAGCAAGAAGCACTGGTCATGTCGGATCGTATCGCTGTAATGAATGAAGGACGCATCGAACAGTTGGGTTCCCCGGTAGAGATCTATGAGAACCCTGCGAACCGGTTCGTTGCCGACTTTATCGGTCTGTCGAATTTCCTGATCGGACGGGTCACGGCGGTCGCTGAGGGCGAATGTGCAGTCGAGACCGCGGATGGGTGCATGTTCAGGTTACCGGCGGTGGATGGGCTGGCTCTCGACGAGAGTGTCATTGCCAGTCTGCGTCCTGAGAAACTGTTCTTCATTACCGGGCCAGACATAGACGCCAGTTGCAGTCTCTTCGAAGGAGAGGTTACGGAGAGCATCTACTTGGGCGAGGCGACCCTGTATCAGGTCGACATCGGCGCTCGTGGAAAACTTGAGGTAAAGCAGCAGAATCGGGAGGGCATGCCTACCTATCGCATTGGCGATCGTGTTAGAGTTGGATGCAGGCCAGGTGACATCAACGTAGTGAGTTAGAGCGAATGCTTATCCGCTTCCGGTGCCTGTGTCTGCAATAGAATTCCGTGAAAGGGGGTGATGTAGCATACGGCTGTTCGAGGAGTAGTCCGTAGTGGCTAGTGGGTTGCACGCACGGTCGGTCTGTACTAGGATCTCCGGTTGTGAGGTTTCGGGGATGCGAAACTGCGTGGGTCATACCACGACTGCCCGATGCGGAAAAGGAAAAGTGGATCCTAGAAATGCATAGATAAGGAGGCATTTGAAATGACCACGAATCGCAGAGTATGGTTGACAGTAGCGCTGGGTATTTGTGTTGTCCTCGTGCTAGGCACGGCTTGTGGTGGGCCTGCGCCGACGGAACAGAAACCTACCGAGGCAGCGCAGCCTACCGAGGAAGAGGACAAGGGCGTGGTGGTGCCGGCTCACTGGGGTGGCGCCGCGGGTGAAGTAGCTCGCAAGCAATATGACAGTTTCGAGGAGGAAACCGATACCAAGGTCAACGATGTCACCATGGTTACCGGAGAGGTGCTGGCCAAGATGTCCGCCATGCAATCCACGGGCCAATGGCAATGGGACCTGGTTGAGGTAGAACCTTTCGTGATCTATCAGCGAGAGTTCGAGAATGCCTGGGCGGATATTGATTACAGCTTGTGGGATGAAGCAGACTTGGAGGCAATGCCGGAGGAGCATCGCCAAAAGGACAGGGTAAGAAATTCTTTGGGATCCCTTCGGTTCTGCTGGAATCCGGATGAGTTCGAGAAAGGTCCAGAAGGCTGGGTGGATTTCTATGACACAGAGCGGTTTCCGGGCAAAAGGGCCGTGACCGACTTTGCTAACTATGTGCTGGAGGGGGCCCTGCTGGCTGATGGCGTCGCACCCGAGGACTTGTACCCGCTGGACTACGATCGGGCCTTGGCAAAGATGGACACGATCGCTGACGATCTTGTGTTCTTCGTCGGAGGACCTCCCGGTATAGAACTGCTGGTCAACGGTGAGGTATCGCTCGTCTTCACGTGGAGTCCGGCCATCTTCCGCGCCATCGATTCCGAAGCCAACATTACTTGGGGCCTCGGTCAATGCCCCGCCTACGGCGGCTTCCTAGTGATTCCCAAGAATTCACCAAACCCGGAGAATGCGCAAAAGCTAATGGCCTACCTGAACCGTGCCGACGTTGTGTGGAAGGCCATTGTAGCGACCGGCGGTTCGCCCACGAACGCAAATGCCCTGCCGTACATTACGGATGAAAAGGCCCTGGCTCGAATGGTAACGACGCCAGAAAACATCTCCAAAATGTACTTCCCCGACTACGAGTGGTACGCGGAGATAGACCCGGACACCGGCTTGTCAAATGATGAGGTCGCACGCGAGAAACTCGAGGAATGGAAGTTGACGCACTAGTCACCGCGGCGCAAAGTGGCCAGCGGCGATCCGGACAGTGTGAGCATTCTGAGGTAACCAAAAGCCGTACAGAAGGGTGCGGTCTGACAACGAATCGGTGTTCAGGCCGCACCCTGCGATCAAGTTCACTACTCAGAGAAGAGCAAAGCGAGATTGGTCGTTTTGCTGTGCCGTAAAACATGCGGAGAAACTCAATGGAGCACGGGTATCATGAACGCTTGCTGTGGATAGATTTGACGGAAGGAAGTTCCAAGATTGAGCCCCTGGAGGGAACTCTCATCGAGAACTATATCGGTGGCAAGGGCTTCGGTGCACGTTTGCTGTGTGACACGGTTAAGGATAAAACCGACGCCTTCGACCCGTCTAACCTCCTGATGTTCCTGCCCGGACCCCTGACGGGCACGGTGGCTCCCTCGATGCGCGAGGTGATTGTCTTCAAATCCCCTTTGACTGGAACGTATGGCGATTCGTTCCACGGCGGGACCTTGGGCCCCGAGATCAAGTATGCCGGTTATGATGGCATCGTCATCACCGGTCGGGCCAATGCGCCTGTCTATCTCTACATTGATGACGATCAGGTGGAGGTCAGGGATGCTGCTTTTCTGTGGGGCAAGGACACTTATCAGACCTACGAGAGCCTCTACGAGGAACTGAGAGACCGCACCTTCAAGATTGCCTGCATCGGCCCAGCGGGCGAAAACCTGGTACGCTTCGCCTTGATCGACGCTACGCCCCATCGCCAGGCCGGCCGCTGCGGCGGCGGGGCGGTGATGGGTTCCAAGAATCTCAAGGCCATCGTCGTGCGAGGAACTCATCGTTTGACTGTGGCCCAGCCGGAGCGTTTCCTGTCGGCCGTGCGTATGTCCTGGGAACAGATCAGGGGTAGGCCGAAGGTGAGCATCGTTACAGAGTTAGGGACACTAAATTGCTTTGAAGCCCATAGCGACCTGGCCCTCTTCCCTGTCTACAACGCCAGGCAGGCTTCCTTTCCGGGGGCAGGCAAGATAGATGGGGTGATACACCATAAACACATCTGGCTGCGCAATACGGCCTGCATGGGCTGTATCATCGCCTGTAGCAAGATCGGCGTTCTGCGCCGTGGTCCTCATAAGGGCACCGTCTGCGAAAACGTGGAGTACGAGAGCCTCGCCTTGATGGGCAGCAACTTGGGAATCGACCATCTTGAGGGAGTAGCCTATGCCTGTCACCTATGCGATGTGCTGGGCCTGGACACCATATCCGCCGGTGGAGTGATCGGCTTCGCCATGGAGGCGTTGGAACGGGGCCACCTGCGGCCGGAGGACGTAGATGGCTTGGATCTCAAGTTCGGTTCATATAAGGCGGTGCACCGTGTTCTGGAGATGATCGCCTTTCGGCAGGGAATTGGTGACGTCTTGGCCGAGGGCGTGAAACGCGCCGCGGAACAAGTCGGTCAGGATTCGTACAAGTACGCCGTACACACCAAGGGGCTGGAGATGCCTGGTTACGACCCGCGCGGGTTGCCTGGCCACGGTCTGGGCTACATGACCGGCGACAAAGGTGGCGAGCACACGCAAGGTTACATGGTAGGTTACGAGGCCTGGGGAGGAACCTGGCGCGGTCGCAAGTTCGAGCGTTTCGGCGTAGAAGGCAAGGCTGAAGTTCTGGTCTGGCTGCAGAACCGTCAGGTCGGGACTAATACATTGGTCAAGTGCGACTTTACCGGCATTGCGCTCGAAACCTTTGCCGAGATGTTGAGCGCGGTCACCGGCACTGAGTACACAGCCGAGGACATCAACCTCGTGGGTGAGCGCATCTACAACTTGACGCGGCTGTTCAACCTGCGCGAGGGTTTCACCCGCAAGGACGACGATGTGGCCTATCGCTGCCGCGAGGATCCATTACCCGACGAACCGGTCAAGGGCCGCCGATTGACCCGCGAGGACCTGGACTATATGCTGGATGACTATTACCAGATCCGGGGCTGGGACGAGCAAGGCGTGCCAACGCCGAAGAAGCTGAAAGAACTGGGGCTGGAGGCAGACGGGCAACACCTAGGCATCCTGTGAGTTCCAGGCTTATGATCATGGCGAGAGGAGGGGTACCAGGGTATTCGTCTCTGTGATGCCATGCCCGATTCTGCGACGCTGAGCAACCATTTGGCTGTTATGGACTTTCTTTCAGACGATACCGCGGGAAATAGAGGATGCTGCTAAGATCAATGGAGCAGGACGGGTCAGAGTCTTGGGTAGCATATTCTTACCTTTGGCAGCACCGGGGATTGCAGCGAGCGGTACTCTCACATTCATCTCCTCGTGGAATAACTAGCTATTCTCATCTGTGATGGGAGGTCATACTCGCTTCAAATGAAGTCATGACCTTCATGGTCTTTATCCTCCTTGCTCTATTTTACAGACAGCTCCTCAAGGGGTTCTCGGCAGCCTACCTCAGGTGAACCCGTTTCGGGCTAGGAGGAACTCTCTGAACATTAGGGAGCATGAGCGTATAATAGTATCTCACTCTGCTACGTCTGCTAGAGGTGAACGATGGTGAGCCAGAAACTCTGCTTTGCTCCATTTCCGGTTCATCTATGTATGTCGTGCAGATTGTTTAGATGACCAACTTGCAACAGGCTTTTGAGCTTTCCGAGAGCTCTCTGTATCAGGGAGGTGAAGCCAATGACAAGTGAAACTGCTTTTACGATGGATACGTCCAGCATCAAGTATGGTCCCGGCGTCACACGCGAAGTAGGGCACGACATGAAACAGTTGAGCGCCAGGCGCGTGATGGTCGTGACCGATCCCAACCTGGCGGACAGCAAGCCGGTCTCTATCGCACTTGAAGCGTTACGGGCAGAAGAAATAGATGCCGTGCTCTTTGATCGTGTGCATATCGAGCCCACGGACGTCTCCTTCAAAGAAGCCATTCAATTTGCGACGGACGGTCAGTTCGATGGGTACGTCGCTGTCGGTGGCGGTTCGACTGTGGACACGGCCAAGGCCGCTAACTTGTACGCCACCTATCCGGCGGATTTCCTCGCCTACGTCAATCCACCCATCGGCGAGGGACGCCCGATCCCGGGACGACTGAAGCCTCTGATTGCCATACCCACCACAGCAGGTACGGGCAGCGAGACAACCGGCGTGGCGATTTTCGATCTCCTGGAGATGCACGCCAAGACAGGCATTGCCCATCGCGCGCTGCGCCCGGTGATGGGCATTGTGGACCCCAATAACACCCGCACGCTTCCCAGGATGGTAGCGGCTTGCACGGGTCTGGATGTGCTGTGCCACGCGCTCGAGTCGCTCACGGCGCTTCCGTTTCACCAACGGCCAGCGCCTGAACACCCCGGTTTGCGGCCTGCTTATCAGGGATCCAACCCGATCAGCGATGTGTGGGCCTCGCGGGCGATTGAGATGGTTTCTCAGAACATTGTCCGTGCGATTGAAGACCTCTCCGACGACGAAGCGCGCGGTCAGATGTTGCTTGCAGCCTCCTTTGCGGGCATCGGTTTCGGGAACGCTGGCGTTCATCTGCCACATGGGATGTCGTATCCGGTGTCTGGCATGGTGCGCGATTTTGTGCCTGAGGAGTATCCGCCGGATCACCCGATCATTCCGCACGGCATGGCCGTCACTCTCAACGCTCCCGCCGTGTTTCGCTTTACCGCGCCGGCAAATCCGGAGCGCCATCTCTACGCTGCTCAGTTGATGGGTGTGGACACATCCGACGTGGACCCAGAAGACGCCGGTGAACTGCTCGCCGGTGCGATTGTCGCTTTGATGCGTCGCACCGGTATGCCCAATGGGCTGAGCGCCGTGGGCTACGGGCCAGACGATGTGGATCAACTGGTCGCCGGCACTTTGCCGCAGCACCGTGTTACCAAACTTGCGCCACGTCCGGCCGATGCAGAGGATCTCAAGCAGCTCTTCCGGGACTCCATGGCATGCTGGTAACCCGGTGATCTGGAGGAAGTTCGAAATGGAGTTGACCAGCCGCGAGAGGGTCTTGTTGGCTCTGAACCATGAGGAGCCCGACCGTGTGCCGATTGCCTTTGGAGCAGAAGGGGCCACGTCTATGCTCGTGCCGGCGTACGAGAACCTGAAGCGGCACCTGGGGATAGATAGCAAGACGAGGCTTTTCGATCGTGCCTTCCAGTACGCTCGCATTGACGAGGAGGTCATGGCACACTTTCAAGCCGACCTTCGGCCTCTGGTGTGTCCAGTCTCTGCCCGCTGTGCTCCCGTAGACGGCCCAGGTGATTCGTTCATCGATCTGTGGGGCATCACTTATCAGCGCCTTCCCGGTGGGTATTACTATGACATGATCTCGCAGCCCCTGCAAGGAGCGCTCATGCCCAAAGACCTGGAGGAGTACCCCTGGCCGGACCCCGAGATGATGCTAGACCTGAGTGGCTTGGCCGACAGAGCCCGGCAGTTGCGCCGGGAAGGCCAGTATGCAATTGTTGGAATCCCAGGAGGCCCCAGTTCGATTTTCGAATTGGCGTATTGCCTGCGAGGCATGCCAGAGTTCATGATGGATCTGGCAGGCAATCCAGAGATGGCCCACGCCTTGTTTCGTCGCCTGACTGATTTGGCGAAGGCCACGACCGCGCAGTTCTTGCGCGAGGTGGGAGACTACATCGATATATTTCGGCTGGGGGACGATCTGGGTATGCAAACCGGTCCCTTCATCTCTCCCAGGATGTACCGCGAAATGGTCAAGCCATACATGCGGGAGTACTACTCCCTGATCCACAACTTAACGGACGCCCGTCTGTACCTGCACTCCTGTGGCAGTGTCTACAGACTGATAGAAGACCTGATCGAGATCGGAGTGGATGTGCTCAACCCGGTTCAGGTCAGTGCCAGGGACATGGATCCCCAACGGCTCAAGCGAGAGTTTGGCGACCGGCTCTGCTTCTGCGGGGGTATAGACACCCAGCATGTGCTTCCACAAGGGACGCCGGAAGAGGTGCGGGAGGAGGTGCGACGTCGCATTGGGGAACTGGCACCGGGCGGCGGTTACTTGCTGGCCGCTGTACACGCCATCCAACCTGACGTACCTCCTGAGAACGTCTGCGTGATGTTTGAGGCAGCGTTGAGCTATGGACAATATCCTGTACAGTAGTTTGCAGAGAGAGAAAGGGGGTGATAGCGGGGAAGGTTAAGACTGAACGATTGTCTGTATTGGGTCAGGATAAGAAACTAATCGAATTAAGGAGGAGCAAACATGAAACGGCTAGTCCTAACAATCAGTATTCTCATCGTGGCATCAATGCTGCTTTCCGCCTGCGCCACACCGACCCCTGAGGCCACGACGGCGCCACCGGAGGTGCCAACGGAAGCGCCAACGGAGGCGCCGACAGAAGCGCCGGCAGAAGCACCAGTGGAAGAACCGGGTGGTGGTTCCATCGTCATGGCCGACATGGAGCCCAACATCATGAACCCTTACATCGCCTCCGAGGCCATTGCCCGTGCCTGCATCGCTCTGGCGCAAAGGGGACTGGTGGGCGTGGACCCCGATGGCAACTGGTTCCCGGCGCTGGCGGCCGAGATCCCAACCGTGGAGAACGGCGGCGTATCTGCGGATGGCAAGACCATCACCTGGAGACTGCGGCCGGGACTGAAGTGGTCCGACGGCACGCCGCTCACCCCCGACGACGTCAAGTTCACCTGGGAAGCGGTCTCTCACCCGGAGAGCACAGCCACGCAGACACAGGGCTTTAACCTCATCGAAGACATTGAGACGCCAGACGAGGTCACAGCAGTGGTTCACTATTCCGAGTTCTACGCCGCCTGGATCACCCAGTTCGCGCTGGGACTTCTGCCCAGGAGCGCCGGAGAGCCGGCAGACATGGGGAACTGGGAGTGGAACCGCACGCTCGATCCGACCAACGGTCCCTTCATGCTGACGGAGTGGGTGGCCTCGGACCACATGATCTACGAGCGGAACCCCTACTGGCACGAGGAGGGGAAACCGTACCTGGATAAGATCTACTACCCCATGGTCTTCGAGCTGGAAACTCAGCGCCAGATGTTACTCGCTGGAGAGAACGACATGCACCACTGGCTGGACTCAGAATACGTCAACCAGATGGAGCAGGAGGGCATGACCGTACAGCTCAGTCCCTCTCCTTACTGGTACCGGATCCAGTTCAAGTTGAGTGAGTTTGGTGATGAGCGGGCTTCGCCTCCGGCCAATCCGCATCCCATCCTGGGCGACCCCAAGGTCCGCGGGGCACTCTTCTACGCGTTCAACAAAGAGGAGATCACGTACAACTACGTTGAGCCTGTGCTCGTGCATTCCATGTTCTACCGCGGTGCTTACAACTGCGAGGACGAGTTGGAGCCCTACGAGTACAATCCGGACCAGGCCATGGCCTTGTTGGAGGAGGCGGGCTGGACAGACGAGGACGGCGACGGCATTCGCGAGTGCCACGGCTGCATGTATGCCGAGGAAGGCGCTCCCATGCGGCTGATGATCAGCACCTACTCAGGCTGGGGCGTCGAGGACAACGAAATAGTTGCGGTGGAAAACCTCAAGGCCGTTGGCGTGGACGCCTACGTCCAGAACTTTGAGCCCACCATCCTCTACGGGACCTACGGCGAGGGCTCACCGGCCCGCAAGGGCGAGTTCGACATCCTCTTCTGGGACTATGAGCTGGGTGTCGATCCTCACTCAAAAGCCGAGGACTTTTATGCCACGTGGCGGATTCCGACGGAGGAAGACCCCGGTGGCTTTAACTGTACGCGTATCTCGGACGAGGAGATCGACGAGTGGCTAAAGATCGCCGGCAGCACGCCGGACGTGGCGACGCGCAAGGAGGCCTACTGCAACATCGCCAGGAAGATTCGCAACGAGATCTTCTCGGAGTGGGTCATTGGTGTGGGCACGAGTCCTTCCGCCAGCAGCCCAAGGGTGAAAGGCTGGTTAGTCAACGAGACCTTTATGCCCTACGGTTGCCTCGGCTGGGACGCCGAAAATTGGTACATTGAGGAATGAGATTGGTCTGTGGGGGAGGCGTCTTGCCGCCTCCCCCCAACCAATCACCAAACTTTTGAGGTAAGTGAGGGACAAGTCAAGCAAGTTTGGCCAGGTTCTCTCACATACCGGCTGCGTGGCATACTGTTTGAGCGCCTGAGCGTGTGGAGTATGAGGAACTGGAGTGCCCCCGCCGACGCGGCGGGATGAGGGCGACGCTCCACATTGAGCCGGAGTCGGCTGAGGCAGTGAAACGAAGGCTGATGGGTGTGACGCGACACGCCGCACTCGTCAGTACGCTTGCACGTCCGCCGGAGATTGCCATCCGCTCTGCATAAGAAAGCGAGTGAGAGGACATGGAACTGAGGTGCGCCGTTTGTCGCGTGCAAGCCTGTTGTGAAGAACCGGGCAGCAAACCCTATCCCTCTTTCTGCCCGATGTCCCAGGGGACGCAAGCCCTGGCCCAGGCCCGGGCTGTCTATGGCGACCAGGAGACGCGAGCCCTGGCCCAGGCTGCGGCGCGCACCGAGGCGGCGGGCTACTGCAAGGAGACCCGGGCTGAGGAGATCATGAGTTTCGCCCGGCGGCTGGCGATCAGGCGGCTGGGCATCGCCAGTTGTGTTGGACTCATCCGGGAAGCGAGGCTGTTGCAGGAGATCCTGGAGGCCAACGGCTTCGAGGTGTTCAGCGTGTGCTGCAAAATGGGATCGATCCCCAAAGAGGAGATCGGTCTGGCCGATGGGGAAAAGATTCGTCCCGGCCAATTTGAGGCGCTGTGCAATCCGGTAGGCCAGGCCCAGTTGCTCAACGAGGCCGGGACCGGGTTGAACATCGCTGTTGGGCTGTGCGTGGGACACGATAGCCTCTTCTTCCGGCATTCCGAGGCCCCGGCCACGGTGTTGGTGGCTAAGGACCGGGTGACGGGGCACAACCCCGCTGCCACCCTCTACACCAGCCATTCATACTACCGGCGGCTGCGGGGAGGCGGAGGGATATGAATGGCGGTCGCTGGTTCAGCGGCAGATGCGGCGAGGAGAGGGAGAATACCAGCGGCAGCAGAATAGGACAACGGGACGAACGATTACCCAAGGAGTTGATAAATGAGTCGTTATATCATCCGCCGGCTGCTCCAGGCTATCCCCCTCTTGTTTCTGGTGAGTATCTGCGTTTTTGGCCTGATTCAACTTGTGCCAGGCGGCCCCATGGGTGTCTATGGGAAGAATCCTAACTTGACGCCTGAGGCCTTGGAGAACTTGCAGGCCAAGCTGGGACTGGATCAGCCTTTGCATATCCAGTACCTGCGATGGCTGGAGAAGGTTCTACATGGTGATTTCGGTCATTCCTACGATACCAAACGGCCCGCTCTGGTAGAGATCGGTGACCGCTTACCTGCTACCCTGTATCTGATGACATTCACCTTTGTCGTCGTCTTGCTCATTTCCATACCTGTCGGCGTCTTGTCGGCGGTGAAACAGTATTCCGTTTTGGACGTGGTCATCACGGGCCTGTCCTTTGCCGGCCAGGCATTGCCCGTCTTCTGGATTGGATTGGTCCTTATGCTGGTCTTTTACGCCTGGCTGAAAAATCCTGTCACTGGCAAAGGACTTCTCCCGGCCGCGGGGATGTATACTCTGGGACAGCCTTTTAGCATAGTCGATCGCATCAAACACTTGATCCTGCCAGCCACGTCCCTTGGCCTGGCGTGGGTGTCATGGTATTCTCGCTACTTGCGGTCCAGTATGTTGGACATCATTCATGAGGACTATATTCGGACAGCACGTGCCAAGGGATTGAGCGAGAGGGTAGTCATCTATACACATGCCCTCAAGAATGCAGCCATCCCTCTCGTCACCATCATTGCCATGGACCTGCCCTTTCTTTTCAGCGGAGCCCTTTATACTGAGCAGATCTTCTCGTGGCCAGGTATGGGACGTCTGTTCTTTCGAGCTGCTGAGCGCCGCGACTACCCCATTCTCATGGCCGTGATCATGATCAGCGCGGTGCTGATCATCCTATCCAGCCTTTTGGCCGATATCCTGTACGCCTACCTGGATCCACGGATTAGATATGAGTGAAAAATCTAAGCAGGAGAACCGTATGAGCCGGTCGCCCACCGTCAAATCCATTGCAGGGGAAGAACACGGGCCATTGAACAGGGTACGTCCTCCTGAGACCATGATAGGCATAATTTGGAGGCAGTTCAGACGTCACCCTCTGGCGATCGCCGGATCAAGCATATTGCTCGTCATTGCGCTCATGTCCATCCTTGCGCCTCTGTGGCCCGACGGACCAGAGGCCCTCGATGTGACCAACAGATGGGAGCCGCCCTCGCTGGCCCATCCCATGGGCACCGACAGAATCGGCAGGGACATGATGGCCCGCATCCTTCACGGGGGACGCATCTCGTTGAGTGTGGGTATCCTGGCCATGCTCACAGCCATTTGTATCGGTACAGTTATCGGCGGTACAGCCGGTTATTGCGGGGGAGTGGTAGACAACGCGCTCATGCGCTTCACCGATTTTTTCCTTTGCTTTCCAAGTTTATTCGTGCTGATCTTGCTCTCATCTCTGCTGCGACAAACCCAAATCCCTTTCTTACAGGGAGGGGTAGCAAGCATCGTGCTCGTTATCGGTGCAATGTCCTGGATGTCCGTGGCTCGCGTGGTACGGGCTCTCTTTCTAAGCGTCAAACACGAGGAATTTATCGTGGCAGCACATGCCTATGGGGCGTCAGAACTGAGGATTATGTTCCGTCACATCTTACCCAACTCCGTAGGCCCCATCATTGTCAATGGCACCATGGGGGTAGCCTGGGCCATTTTGACCGAATCGGGCCTGAGCTTTCTGGGCTATGGCGTCCAGCCCCCCGTCCCCAGTTGGGGCAATATCCTGACTGGCGCCCAGGAATTTATGAGCCTGCATCCCTGGGTGGCTATCTTTCCTGGCTTTATGATCTTCATCACGGTCATTTGCATTAATTTTATCGGCGACGCGCTGCGGGACGCCCTGGATCCGCGCAAGGTGGTGGGCTTGCAGCGGGGGCAGTGAGCCAAACCCTTGCGAAGGTTTGTGAGCCGATTTCAGGCCAGAAGTGTCCTTGCCTGTCGAGAATCGTCCCATTGACAAGGCTATTCGCAACCTTCGCAAGGGTGGCTGAACGCTTACCCTATAACATCGAAGAAGGAGCTTTCCATGAGAAGGATGTTGGTCGCAAACTATGATGTCTGCACCGGGTGTCGGATCTGTGAATTGACCTGCTCGTTCGAGAAGGAGGGGGCCTATAACCCGCGTTTCGCCCGGTTGCGCGTGGTTACTTCCAACGATGGGCTGTGGAGCGACGTCGTCGTCTGCGCCCAGTGTGAGAACCCGGCCTGCCTGCGCGTCTGCCCCTCCAATGCCATAGAGAGGGACGAAGAGGCGGGCATTGTCGTTGTAGATCCTGAGCGGTGCACAGCGTGCGGTCTGTGCGCTCAGTATTGCCATCGGCAGATCATCAAGCTCTACCCGAAGGACGAAGGGGGCAAAGCCTATAAATGTGACCTGTGTGGCGGCCGTGTTCCATGTGTGGAGGCTTGCCCCACAGGAGCACTGCACCTGGTGGAATTGGAGGAGAAAGTTGTGCTACGGGTACCATGAACGCTTCCTGCATGTAGATCTGACGAGCGGTGAGATCGGCACTTTTCCCCCGAGCGAAGGCCTGATCAGGAGTTATGTTGGGGGACGGGGTTTTGCAGCCAAAATGATGTGGGACTTGGCTGCACCCAAGGTCGATCCCCTGGAGCCTGAAAACGTCTTCATGTTCCTCACAGGCCCACTGACTGGCCTGGGCGCGCCTTGCATGCGGTCTTTGATCGCGTTCAAGTCACCTCTCACACTCACCTACTGTGACAGCTATCACGGGGGGTTCATTGGGGCCGAGATCAAGTACGCCGGTTACGATGGCATCGTGATCTATGGGAGAGCCGATTCGCCAGTCTACCTCTACATCGAGGATGACAGAGTTGAGGTCCGTGACGCAGCCCACCTGTGGGGCCTGAACACCGAGCAGGTCTATCATGCGTTATATAAGGATATTGGCGGAAGTCGCTTTGAGATTGCCTGTATCGGTCCGGCAGGCGAGAACCTGGTGCGCTTTGCTATGCTGGATTGCTCCTATCACCGTCAGTCGGGCCGGGGTGGTGGCGGAGCAGTGATGGGCTCCAAGAATCTCAAGGCGATCGTCGTGCGAGGGACACACCGGCTGCGCGTGGCCGAGCCAGAGCGCTTTCAGACAGCGGTGCGCCAGGCTTACGCCGATTTGGAGACAGCACCCGGCGCGCTGGATTTCCGGCGTTACGCCACGCTGAGCGGCATAGTGGATGACAGTGAGAAAGGCATTCTGCCCACCTTCAACTACCAGCAGGCCTCCTTCAAACATGCGGCCAATTTGCTGGGCCAGGTATACGAAGAACGCATCTGGCTGCGCAACGCAGCCTGCATGGGCTGTTCCATTGCCTGCAGCAAGATGGGTGCTATCAGGCGCGGCAAGCACAGGGGCACAATTTGTGACAACGTCGAATTCGAGACGACGGGGACAATGGGTAGCAATCTGGGCTTCACCAAGGCGGAAGACCTGCAGTACGCATCCCACTTGTGCGATATCCTGGGCCTGGACACCATGTCTACTGGCGTCACCATCGCCTTTGCCACCGAAGCCTACAAGCGCGGTATCTTGTCCAGAGACGATCTGGACGGAATCGAACTGGACTGGGGCGCGGCCGATGCCGTTCATACAATGATAAAAAAGATCGCGCACCGAGAGGGAATCGGTGATCTCCTGGCACAAGGGGTGAAGCGGGTCTCGGAGAGGTTGGGGGGAGAGGCCCTCAAGATTGCTATGCACACCAAGGGACTGGAGACCCCGGGCTACGAAACGCGCGGTATGCCCGGTCACGCCTTGGGTTATGCCACGGGCGACCGCGGTGGCGACCACGAGCGCAGCTACATGGTGCACTATGAGGCCCGTGGTGCGCTGTGGCAAGGCAGGCCAGTCGACTCCTTTGCCCGGGAGGGCAAGGCTGAGATCCAGATCTACACTCAAAATACCACGGCTGGCAACGACACACTGATCCTTTGCCACTTTGCCAACGAAGTGGGGATCGAGACCGCGATCGAGATGCTAAACGCGGCTACCGGCTCTAACTTGACGGAGGAGGATCTTTTTATTGTTGGGGAACGGGTGTGGAACATCACGCGCCTGTTCAACCTGCGCGAGGGCTTCACCCGCGCTGACGACGACTTGCCGGTGCGGGTGAAAGAGGAGCCCTTGCCCGATCCACGGGTGAAAGGGCAGCGCATCTCGCAGGAAGACCTGGACTACATGCTGGACGACTACTACCGCCTGCGCGGCTGGGATGAAAATGGCGTGCCCACAGAGGAAAAGCTGACCGCGTTGGGAATCACTGCGCGTTCAATCAGGGGGTAGACCCCCAGAGACTTACATGGAGGCATAGAAAATGATCCCGGGCATTGGGAGAGAGAAGATAGAGCATCTGGTAAACGAGCACGAAAAGTGGCGCTCGGAGTGCGTCAACCTGATCGCTTCTGAGAATGTGCAGAGTCCCTGCGTCAAACGTTACCTGAACAGCGACCTGGTGCAGCGGTATGGTGACTACATAGGGCGTGACTTTACCGCGCGCAAGTACCAGGGTACGCAATGGGTAGAGCAGATCGAGGAGCTGGTCACTGACCTGGCGGCCGAACTCTACGGAGCCAGGTACGCGGAACTGCGGACCATCTCAGGGCACCTGGCAGGCGCGGCCGTGATCATGGCACTGACTGAGCCCGGGGATGTCATCCTGGAGGTCAGTCGCGAGATCGGCAGCCACCGTATGGCGTACAAGCTGGGGCTGACGCCAGCCATGCCCCTGGATGTGCGTTTCCTGCCCTTCGATCCGTGGGCCTACAACGTCGATGTGGCTCAGACCGTCGAGATGATTCAGAAGACCGAGCCGAGGATGGTGATCCTGGGTTCCAGCAATTTTCTGTTCCCGCATCCTGTGCGCGAACTGGCCGAGGCCCTGCGGTCGTTCCCGGAGACGATACTGGTCTATGATGCCTCCCACGTCTTCGGGCTGATTGCTGGGGGACGGTTTCAAGACCCGATCGCAGAAGGCGCTCAGATTGTATTCGGGAGCACCCACAAGACCCTGCCGGGTCCCCAGGGGGGGCTTATCCTATCGAATAACCTGGAGTTTATGGAAAGGATCGTGAAGGCCATCTACCCCGCTCTCATCACCAATCATCACCTCTTCCGGCTGCCAGCCCTGGGGATGGCACTGCTCGAGTTGAAGCATTGGGGCGCGGCTTATGCCAATCAGATCGTTACCAATGCCCGGCGGTTGGGCGCAGCCGTTCAGGCTAAGGGAGTGGAGGTGGTCTCGAAGAACGGTCACTTTACCGATTCACACACAATCTTGCTACGGGTGGCCCCCTTTGGGACCGCTCAACAGGCTGCCGCCCGGCTGGAGGAGGCCAATATCATTGTCACCGCCGCTCATCTGCCCGAGGCGTGGGGCACAGAGGGGGTGCGCATCGGTGTGCAGGAGATCACCCGGATGGGAGCCAAAGAGAGCGACATGGAATCTCTGGCCGAGTTGATTGTGAATGTGATCATGGGGACAAGATCTCCTCAGGACAGCGTGCCTCTGGCGCGGGAATTCGCACGGCAGTTTCGAACGGTGCATTTCACTTGGCAGTAGGAATGAGGGGGGGGGAAGAATAGATGGGCCAGGCCAGTGAGTACATACTGACTATTGACGTCGGGACGACGAACTGCAAGTGCGTGATCTTCACCGCAGATGGCATCATCGCGGGACGAGCGAAAGCATCATACCCCGAACATTATCCACAGCCCGCCTGGGTGGAACAGAGGCCTGAGGACTGGTGGTCGGCAACTGTCGCCAGTGTACACGGGGCCTTGTCTGCCTCGGCAGTCGAAAGAGAGAAGATACTGGCTATCGGCGTAACGGGGCAGATGCACGGCATACTGGCTGTGGGTGGCGATGGCCAGGCTCTGACGCCCTGTCTTACCCTGCGCGACCGACGGGCCACAATCGAGACAAAGGAAATAGTTGACGTGTTGGGGTTAGAGCGGGTCTACGAAATCACTGGTGCGCGTCTGGCCCCCTCGCTGCCTGTGGCCAAAATCCGTTGGATACGAAAGAACCAACCAGATCTGTACAGGCGGACACGCGCCTTTCTCCCGCCCAAGGACTACATCAGGCACTCATTGACCGGGAACATTGCCACGGAAGTAATTGATGCAGCAGGGATGCTGCTCTACGATGTGCACACTCGCATGTGGTCGTCGGAGATGGCCGAGGCAGCAGGGGTCTCGCTCGACAAGTTACCTCCTATCCGGTCTCCGTGGGACGTGGCCGGGGAGCTCCAGAAAGCAGCGGCCGAACAACTAGGCCTGGTCGCCGGCACGCCAGTTGTCATCGGCGCCGGCGATGACATCGAGTTTCTGGGCCTTGGCATGGTGGAGGCAGGCGCATCATTGGAACACTTCGGCACCACAGGTTCTATCATGACTTGCGTCGATCGAGCGGTGGAGGATCCAGCGATGGTTGTGGAGCTATACCCCCATGTCGATCCATCGCTGTGGCTCGTGGGGGGCTCGGTCAACGCAGCCGGTGGGGCCATTGATTGGGCGCTTCGAGTGTTTTCCGGCGAAGGGTCGGACGACCTGGATACGATATTTAGTTGCCAGGGGAACCTATTGCCATTGCTGGATGATCCAGTGGTCTTTCTGCCCTATCTGGCCGGCGAACGCTGTCCCATCTGGAATCCAGCGGCCAAGGGTGGTTGGTTTGGACTGACCATAGCGCACGAACGGACCGACCTGCTGCGCGCGGTACTGGAAGGTGTGACATTTTCTCTCAGGCATGTGCTGGAGAAGATCGAAGCAATGACTGTCCCCGTGACCTCGCTCGCTGTCCAGAAACCGTCTGAAGACTCGCCGTTGCTAGCCTTACGGGCTAACATCTATGGTAAGCCGCTGAGATTGCTGAACAACCCTGAGCCCACTTCGCTGGGGACAATGATCCTGGCCGGCATGGGCATTGGGCTCTTTGCCGACATGGCACAGGGAGTGGGGGTTACCCGCGTGCCCGAGCGTCTGATTAACCCAGACGAGCGGGCTTCCGCTCGTTATGAACAGCTCTACGCTCTATACAAGGAGGCCTCCTCTGTGTGTCGTCCCTTGTTCTCCCATTTTGATAGTCACCTATAGTGAACTCTGAGAAATGGGGATTTGAATCATGTCCAAGTTCACCCTCCTTGATCTGAAACCTTACTTCAACGCTGGCCGTGACCCCGGTGACTGGCATCCGGAAATCGGGGGGAGGCTCAAGGCGCTACCCGCTGGACAGCAGACCTTCTGGGGCATTCCCTTCGACCTCGGCCCGACCGAGGGCAAATGCTGGCTGGTGCTGGACCGCGGTAGTGAGGCTGTAACGCTACGACTGTCCGGGACAGCCAGATACCTGGTGATAGCGCATTTCTGCGATGAGTCGCACGACCCTGAGGGGCAGGCGCAGCCGGCCGACTACGCAGTCGGGGACATCACGCGGCCGGGGGAGCACCTGGCTGACTACATTCTGGCCTACGCCGACGGGAGCGAATACCGCCAGATCATCCGGAACCGCTTCGAAGTCAGCGAGGCGGTGGTATACTGGGGACAGCGGGCCTTCGCCGCTCGGCCACACGTCGAAGACGAGCCCTGTGACTGGCGTGGGCCCTATCCGGCCAGGCGATGGGGCTGGTACCAGACCGGCGTTGATCCAGGACCCTATTGGGAAGGGTCTCAATACTGGATCTATGCCCTGGAGAACCCGCATCCGGACAGGGAACTGGTGGCCATCCGGCTGGAGCCTACAGGTGCCAACCGGCTGGCGGTGGCTGGGATCACCCTGTATCATGGCCAAGAGCATCCATTGCGACACCACCGCCTGGAGTCGCTGCAGGTCACATTGCCGGATCCAGCCTTACCCGGTGACGTGGAGACCTCTGTTGATCTAGGAAGCATCGCCCGCCGCTACGCCGTCCCGGCCTTCGATCCGGGAAGCTGGCTCGAGGATCAGCCGAAAGGCTGGGGGGAGGAGGTCTCGCCACTACAGCCCACCTCCCAATTGCTGCTGGATGTCACGGCCAGTCCCGACGCTACGCTGCGGGTAGACGACCATCAGGTAGACCTACGCCCGGTCTATGAGGACGGCCAGGGGCAAAGCGCCGACGGGCGGGTGCGCGTCGAAGTCCTGACTCCGCACAAGACGTGGGTCCACGTCATCGTTGAGGATGAAAGCACCGGCCGGCCAACCCCCGCACGCGTCCACTTCCGAGCACGCGACGGCCGCTACCTGCCACCGTATGGCCACCGTCACGAGGTCAACGACAACTGGTTCGAGGACTATGGTGGCGACCTGAAGCTAGGCTCCACTCAGTATGCCTACGTGGACGGTCGCTTTCAGATCGAGTTGCCGGTGGGCGAAGTATACGTCGAGATTGCCAAGGGTTTCGAGTACCAACCAGTGCGACGACGGCTCGTCATTCAGCCTGGGCAGCGCGAACTGACGCTGCACATCCACCGCGCCTTTGATTGGCGTTGCCAGGGCTGGGTGACGGCCGACACCCACGTCCACTTTCTGTCCCCACAGACGGCCTGGCTGGAGGCCCAGGCTGAGGGCGTCAACCTGGTCAACCTGCTGGCTTCGCAGTGGGGCGATTTGTTCACCAACGTGGCCGATATTACCGGCGACCTATCCGGCGTCAGCCGTGATGACACTCTCATCTGGGTGGGCACCGAAAACCGCCAGCACATGCTGGGGCACATGAGTCTGCTCGGAACGAAGGGGGAGCCGGTCTTCCCCATGTGCGCCAGCGGCCCTGAAGAAAGCTACCTGGGCGACCCGACCTGGATGAGTCTGGCGGAGTGGGCCGATCTCTGCCGGGAACGGGAGGGACTGGTCGTGATCCCTCACTTTCCGAATCCGTACTGCGAGGTCGCTGCGGACATCGTGCTGGGCAAGGTGGATGCGGCCGAGATTCGCTACTTCACCCCCGCGCTGGACAGCTTCAACGTGCGCGAGTGGTACCGCTTCCTGAACTGCGGCTATCGGGTGGCGGCCGTGGGTGGAACGGACAAGATGAGCGCTGGGATGCCGGTGGGCGGGGTGCGTACCTACGCCCACCTTGGGGATGAGGAGTTCGTCTTCGCCAATTGGGCCAGGGCAGTGAGGGCCGGGCGCACCTTCACCACCAGCGGCCCATTGATTGGACTGTTGGTCGAAGGATGTGCCCCAGGGGACGAGATTCGCCTGCCGGCTGGTGGTGGCACGCTGGAGGTGGAAGCGTGGGTGCAGTCCGTCCAACCGTTCCACGAGTTACAGATCGTCGTCAATGGGCAAATTATGGCGCGCCAGGAGACTGAGGAAGGCACATTGCAGACGCGGCTGCGCAGCAAGGTTCGGCTGGAGGGGAGTGCCTGGATCGCTGCTCGCTGCGTCAGTCGGCTGAAGGTCTGGCACGTCCGACCCGTGCACATCGCGGCTCACACGTCACCGGTGTACGTGTGCTGCGGCGACGCAGAGCTGTTCAGCCCATCCGATGCCACCTACATGCTGACGCTGATTGACGGTGGGCTGACCTGGCTGGACACGCTATCCATTCCGGCCAGCCCTGAGCGGTACGCGCGCATCCGTGGCGTGTTTGAAACGGCTCACGCCAACCTGAGTCAGCGCCTCGCCAAGCACAGCCACACCGCATGAATGCAGGCTCAGAGCTGCAAGAGTTCGGAAGCCAGATGGAGGTAGAAAATGATGACGATAGTAATCAAGAATGCCAGGATCATAGAAGCCACAGGCGCTGAACCCATCGCCGATGGCGTTGTGATAGTAGAAGGGGAGCACATCGCGGCGGTCGGCCCCAGTGATGCGGTCGAAGTGCCAGCAGGCGACGACGTGCGAGTGATTGACGCTGAGGGGGGAACTGTCCTGCCCGGCCTGATGGACATGCACGTCCATATCGTAGGGGAGATGACCGTAGAGGAAAGATTGGAGGGCTTCACCCCACGGGTGGTCGCAGCTCACACGCTACGGGTGATGGCCACGTTGGAAGACGTGGTGCGCAGTGGAGTGACCACCCTGCGCGAGTGTGGTTTTCCGCACCATGGGGTTTTTGCCTTACGAGAGGCCATCGACGACGGCCGCTATCTCGGGCCCAGACTGTTCCTCAGCGGGCGAGCGCTCACCGCCACGGGCGGTCACGGCGATTGGGTCAGCGTGCAGGTGGATGGCCTCGACGCGGTAAGAAAGGCAGCTCGTGCCGAGATGAAAGCCGGGGCCGACTGGATCAAGTTGATGGCTACGGGCGGCACGGCCACGCCGGGAGAGCGCACCTTGGATGTGCAGCTTACTGTGGCAGAGATGGCAGCAGCCGTGGACGAGGCACACCGTCGGGGCAAAAAGGTATGCGCCCATTGCTCGTGTCTGGAGGGGGCGCGAGCACTCGTCGAGGCCAGGGTGGACTCCATCGAGCATGGCATCGTGCTTGACGACGGCGTGGTCCAAGACATGGTGGATAGGGGTATCTGGCTGATGCCAAGCCTCAAGTGCACGGCCATCGAAGGCGAGAGCGGACCGGAGAGCGGGATTGCCGATTTCATCCGGGAGAAGGCACGCGGAATCTACAAGACGCAGATGCGATCTTTCCAGCGGGCGCTGGCGGCAGGGGTACAGATCGCGGCCGGCACCGACGCCGGGCCGCCCTACCTGCCGCTGGGACGAGAGAGCCTGGTTCTGGAATTGGCGGTGATGGTTGAATTAGGCATGACGCCACTGGCCGCCATCGAGTCCTGCACACGCCAGGCTGCTCGTTTACTGGGGGCGGAGGACACCCTGGGCACGCTCGAGGAGGGCAAGTTGGCCGATATCATGCTGGTCGACAGAAATCCGTTGGAAGACATTACTACGCTGAATCGCGTCCGGTGGGTGATGAAGGCTGGGAGGCTTATTGAGAGCGGCTCTCGGTAGACATAGGGCCCGGGCCTGAAGTCGAGACGAGAGCAGGTTTTTGCCTGTCTATTTGAGCGGCGATGCGTAATGAGCAAGGAGGATAGGATGGCTGACAAGGTACGGGAAATCGTGTACTTCGAGAAGCCTGGAAAGGTAAACACGGACAAGGTGATTGAGGTCGTGGCCAAGCGGATGGAGGAGGGCGATTTGGACACCGTGATCGTGGCCAGCACCACCGGCTACACAGCCCTGAGACTCTCTGATGCGCTGGGCGACCGGGCGCGTATCATCAGCGTGGCCGAGACCCCGCTGATACGTGAGTGGGGATACGAGTACCCTTGCCTGGACTCTGACAACAAGGCAGAGCTAGAGCGGCGTGGGGTGGTCGTCGCAGACAAGGTACCCTACCTGTTTCACAGCTCGGTGCTGGACTACAGCAAGTGGAAGGCCGCGACCCCAGAGATCATCCTGCGCGAGACGTTGTACGCCTTTGGACAGGGTCTCAAGGTAGCCGTGGAGGTGGTGTTGATCGCTGTGGCTAGCGGCTTCGTCGAGCCCTTTGGGGACGTGATTGGCATCGGCGGCACCTCACGGGGGGCAGACACAGCCATCGTGATGAACGCCACCTATCCTAACCATGCTTTGAGCAAGGACCCTGAGAAACGAATGTGCATCAAGGAGATCTTGTGCAAGGTACGGTAGAGGTGATATGATCTGGAGGTGTGAGATGGAATTTGATTACGCTACTCTTTCGGGAGCCTACACGGAATGGATCGATTATCCGAGCTATGATCTGGGGCATGATTTTTCCAGGGAGGAGTATGAACTCCGCCTGGCGCGGGCGCGGGAGTTGATGGCCCAAGAGGGGCTCGACGCGTTGGTGGTCACCACGAGTCTGAATGGGCACTGGTTCACGAGCTTCCTCGAGCCGCACGAATGGCATGATCAGTGCCAGGCACGCTCGGCATGGTTCATCCTGACGCCAACCGATGACTATCTGTACATGACACCGACCGCCTGCGGCGAGCACTTCAACACCACGCGTCGAAGCACCTGGGTGACGCACATCCGTGCCATCGTCGAGAGAACCCTTTGGCCGCGCTATGAAATATGGGACGTTGCCCAGATGCCCTGGGTCTTCACCGATCTGGGGTTAGAACAAGGCCGCTTGGGTTTCGAGTTGGGCGACTGCATGACGATGGGTATCACTTTCAGCGACTTTATGCGCTTGCGGGAGCTGATGCCTCACGCTCAGTTGGTGGACGGATCCCCGGTGATTCGCAGGCTGATGCAGATACCTACGCCAGAGGAGGTATCGCGTGTGCGCCAGGCTTGCCAGGCGGGCGTGTGGATACACGAGCAGGTCCCTCATATCCTCAAGCCAGGTTTGACGGAGAAAGAGTTTCGTCGCAAGCTGGAGGATGCCTTTGCCGCGCAGTTCGGTGAGGGGTATTCCTATCGGAGCGATGGCGCATGGGACATCCGCAACCCTGAAGGCGGAGATTCGTCCCCCTTCCACTTCGTCGCCACCGACCGCAAGTTCCGGAAGGGGGACACCATTTGTCGTGGTTGGAGTGGCGCTATCTATCGTGGCTATATCGCCGACCTGGACCGTGTGTGGCACATCGGCGAGCCGCCAGAGATCGTGAAGAAATGGTATCGGGTGAACTGGGAGTGCGTGCGGGCCATGGAGGAGATGATCAAGCCAGGCAATACTCTCTCCGATGTCTACGCGGCGTGCGCCCGGGTGGAGCAGAAGCACAATATGCCAGAGCGAGTGGCCGGCCGGGCGGGACACGGGCTGCGCAATACCAGCGGTCTCTCTGTTCATCCGGACAACCACATAGTGCTTGAACCAGGTATGCTCTTTTCCTGCGAGCCGATGTTCTGTAGTGAATGGGGCTTTTTTGACCTCGAGGATCAGTTTCTGGTCACGGAGACGGGATACGAGATCCTGCACAAACGGGCTCCTGAGCAGATACCTACTATCAAAGTTTGAGTGTGCCGGTGGGTCCGTTGTATTGGCACAGGGAGGTAGAAGGTATTTTTTCGATGAATCGGGGTAGGGGCAGGCCTTGTACCTGCCCAAGAGGGCGACCACGAGGGTTCGCCCCTACATATTGATGATACGGTAGGAGCCATGTTTGATCTGATCATTCGCAACGGGCGTGTTATTGATGGCACTGGCACACCCTGGATGCGAGGTGACATAGGCATCCAGGGTGAGCGGATCGTAGCCTTCGGTCATCTGGGCGCAGCGGAAGCCGGGGAGATCATCAATGTGGATGGCAACGTCGTCTGCCCGGGAATCGTGGACATCCATAGTCACTCCGATTGGTCCATCACGTCGAATCCCGGGGCGGATAGCACCCTGCGACAGGGTGTGACTACGGAAGTGATGGGCAACTGCGGCATGTCGATATCGCCCGTCAGCGAGCGCAACCGGGCGATGGTGGAGAACCTGCTCTGGAAAGCCAAGTCCGATGACACCGTCAACTGGACAACTATGGCCGAGTGGTTCGACCGCGTGGAAAAGGCCCAGCCGGCGATCAACGTCGTCTCCCTGGTGGGGCACGGGACCATCAGGGCTGCTGTGATCGGGGATGAGAGCCGGTTCACCACGCCCGAAGAAGTCGAGGCAATGAAGATCCTGTTGGAACAGGCCTTGGACGAGGGGGCCGCAGGTTTGTCCTCGGGTCTCGAATACCTGCCGGCCAATCAGACATCCACAGAGGAGTTGATCGAGTTGAACCATGTGGTGGCGCGTCACGGCCGTATGTATGCGACCCACATGCGCGATCGCAGTTTCTGGTTCGTGGAGTCGGTGCAGGAGTGTATCCACATCGCCGCTAAGACCGGAGTCGCTTTCCAGTGTTCGCACATGGGTGCCAAGCCTGGCCCAGGCGACCGTGACATGGTACAGCAGACTGTCCAGAACATGCTACTCGACGCCAGGAATCGCGGCATTGATATCCTGGCAGATGTCAACCATGTTTACCGGTGGGGCAATGGTGGCCTGCTGCCCTTCTTGCCCCCTTGGGTGACGGCGGAAGGAATCGAAAAGGCGCATATCTGTCTGAAGGATTCTGAGATACGGGAAAGGATCAAAAGGGATTTCGATCGCTACTGGCTACATCCCAGGGAAGGGCGATGGGATGACATCAGGTTGAGACGTGCGCCAAGCTCTCCACAATGGGAAGGTATGACCATCGGGGAAATCAGCCGCCAAGAGGGACGAGATGGCTACGACGTGATCATGGACATCCTGGACGCCGACCCCGAGATGCAGGCTATGGCCAACGGCCTGGAGTATACTGAGGAAACAGTGCGTTTGCAGGCGGCTTCCCCTCTCTTTGCCATTGCTTCCGACACGACCACGCTGGCTCCCACGGGACTCCTTGCCTCCTACGCGGCTCACCCTCATCACTACGGGTGGGTCCCGCATGTGCTTGCTCGCTGGGTGCGAGAGTGGAAGTGGTTGAGTCTCGAGGAAGCCATCCGCAAGATGACCTCCTTACCAGCGTCCAGGGTGGGCTTGAAAGATCGTGGCTTGATCCGGCCCGGCATGTATGCGGACCTGATGGTTCTCGATGATTTGAAGATCCTGGACACCTCGACTTTTGAGAACCCGATCAGCCTCCCGGAAGGGATTCACTACGTCATTGTAAATGGCCAGGTGGCTGTTCGGCAGGGAGAACCTACCGGCGTCAGGGCAGGCAGAGTGCTGCGTTTCTGAGCCAATGTGTGAATAGCGCGGACGAGCGGTTAGCAGAATACAAGAGTAGAGACAGCGGTGATAAAATCGCATAGTACGCGTACTCGCAATCCAGCTCGAAACACCAAGAGTCCCTACCTGCTAGGCGTGGATGTAGGCACATTGAGCACCAAGGGGGTGCTGACCGACATCAACGGTGCGGTTTTGGCCAGGGCTGCCGCCGAGCACAGCGTGCGCCATCCTCAGCCTGGCTGGATGGAACACGATGCTGAACGGGATTGGTGGGGCGATTTTGTTAGGGTCGTGCGCGAACTCTTGGAGAAAGCCTGCTTGCCGTCGGGAGAGATAGCCGCTCTGTGCATCAGCGGCCTTTTCCCAGCCTTGTGCCCTGCCGATGAGACAGGACAGCCTCTCCGTCATGCTGTCCTCTACGCTGATTCCAGGGCAGCGGATGAAGTGGAACACGTAAGAACTGTAACCGGGGCCACGCTGAAGGGAGACGAAGTTGTTCCCAAACTCCTCTGGCTGCGGAAGAATGAGCCTGATGTTTTCCTGCGAACGAGAATGGTCTTCAGTGTGCCAGGATATGTGGTCTATCGATTAACAGGGCAGTATTGCATGGATCCTCAGACGGCTTTCCGCATGGGCGGTATAGCCGACGAGAACCGCTGTGGGTGGCGGGAGGATGTCTGTGCTGAACTGGGCATCGCAGTTGAAATCTTGCCTCCCATTCATTCCTCATTGGACATCATCGGTGGGGTCACAGGTGAGGCGGCTTGCGAAACCGGGCTTTCAGAGGGCACACCAGTCCTGGTCGGGACAACAGACACTCTGGCCACGCTCCTGGGCAACGGCGTCGTGGAGCAGGGCGAAGCCATGATCTACTACGGCACCACCGGCCTGCTCACGGTGTGTAGCCGGGATCTGGAAGAGGTGTTGACCACTTCCGGACTGATTGACGATGAGACACCTTTTATCCTTGCCGCTTATCTAATGAATTTCGGTGAAGCGCTTGAGTGGTTTGTCGGCCACTTCTTGGAAAAGGAGAAGGGGCTTACCTGTGAGACCTTCGAACTGTACGGAGTTCTGGAAGAAGGCTCCACGCAGGTACCTCCAGGCTGCGAGGGCCTGCTGGCAATGCCACATTTCGCAGGTCGTGTTCTCCCCACCGTGGACCCTTACGCGAAAGGGGCTTTCTTTGGATTGAGCGCCAGGCACACATGTTTTCATCTTTGGCGGGCGTTGCTAGAATCCTTTGGATACGAGATCTATCGAAGTATCATTGACTTAGAGAGTAAAGGAATCTCTCTCAGCAGAGTAGTAGCCTCTGGAGGAGGAGCACAGAGCAGGCTGTGGCGACAAATCGTCAGTGATATCACCGGGGTGCCCCAAGAATACGTAGAGAATGGCGAGGCAGCACGTGGCGCGGCCTTTCTGGCAGGCTACGGTTTGGGGCTCTTTAAGGATTTGAAGACCATACAGAGGGATTGGCTCCAAGTCGAGGATACGACGAGACCGTGTACAGAGGTGCGAGAGAGGTATCGGAGGCTGTTCGCCGTCTACCGGGATCTGGATTCGGTCCTTGGTAAGCACTACCAAGCGTTAGCAGAAGCATCGTAAGGCGGCGCAATATGGCCGAGTACAAGTAGGCACAGACTTCTATTTCCTTGTATATGCTATCAGTTGAACAGCGCCAGGAACTCGGCCAGCACGATGGCGGTAGCGCCCCAGACCTTGTGCTCGCCCAGGGCGTAGAAGGGGACGTGCAGTGGTGCCCCGCGCCAGGTCCAGTCCTCCTCGCGCCGCGTCGCCGGGTCCAGAAGCAGCGGCAGAGGAACGTCCAGTAACTCGGCCACTTCCCTGGGATCGGGCTGAAAGAGCGTCCCCTTCCTCCCACCCGCCTCCGGGCAGCGAGATCTGGCCGCTGTGGTAGTTCAGGTCGGACGTGCGCACGGTCAGCACCAGGTGGAGCACGCCGTCGATGGGGTACAGGATCAGCAGGACGCCAGCCTGCCGGGGCTCGACGCCGGGCGGCGGATTGAACGGGAGCGGGCGCGGGGCCATCGTGATCTGCGCCTGGGGGCCGGGCAGCGGCCCGTGCATTGCGGCGCGGACGTGCTCGATGGTGGGAGCAAGCGAGATGGCCTCGGATGGAGAAACACACGATTTTCCCGTCCACCCAGCGTGCATTTCTTGACCCGTGGTTCTCTGTTCAGGCGGGGAATCGCGCATCTCCCAATCCACCAAGTTATGCCTCCGGTGACGAATCGCTGTTGGATCACTGAGACACTGAAATTCACTGATTTCGCAAAGAAAAAAGCGGAGGTCAGTCCTCCGCTTTGCTTTCTCTCCGTCTTGCTCCTATCCACCAGCCGGGGCCAGTGCCCTATCACTCGGCCAACCTGGCCCCAGGCGACAAGATAATGATGTCATAGGCGGGGCCGACGGGATTTGAACCCGCGATCTCCGGCTTGACAGGCCGGCATGTTAAACCAGGCTACACCACGGCCCCGAACGGTGCGTATCATACCACAACACGTTCTTTCCGTCAATCTGCTCTTGAGTACGGTGTTTGCAGGGACCGTTCCGCATCAGGGGATGCTTCACTCCTCGCTTTGACTCACGCTTGCACTCCACAGTGTACCGGGTTTGGTGCCCCGCGCCAACGGTCGATGGCAGGTACAAGACCTGCCCCTACTGGAGGGCGCGGGGCGACGCTATTTGGCTGGCCGGGCAGAGCCCGGGCGCGACCGGGGCCGGGTCGGGCACCCGCAACTTGGCCAGAACGGCCACAAATGGTATAGTAGCATAATGACCCTCAAATGTTCCCTTTTCAGCGTCTACGACAAGACCGGCCTGGTCGACTTTGCGCGTCCGCTGGCCAGGCGGGGAGTGGAACTCGTCGCCAGCGGCGGCACCGCTCGCGTCCTGCGCCAGGCCGGGCTACCGGTGCGGGCGGTCAGCGACCTGACCGGCTTCCCGGAGATCCTGGGCGGCCGGGTGAAGACGCTTCATCCGGCAGTCCACGGCCCCATCCTCTCCCGCCGCACCCCCGCCGACCGGGCTGAACTCGCTGGCCTGGGCTGGGGCGAGATCAACCTGGTCGTGGTCAACCTTTATCCCTTTGAGGAGACGGTGGCCGGCACTCAGGCCTCGCTGGAGGCGGCCATCGAGCAGATTGACATCGGCGGCGTGGCATTGCTGCGCGCAGCGGCCAAGAACTTCGCCCACGTGACGGTGGTGTGTGACCCCGCTGACTACGCGCCCGTCCTGGCGGAGATCGAGGCCCAGGGGGAGGTCTCGCCGGAGACGCGGCACCGGCTGGCGGTCAAAGCGTTCGCCCGCACCGCTGCCTACGCCGCCGCCATCTACCGCTACCTGGCCGGCGACGACTCCCTGTTACCTGAACGGTTGGTGCTGCATCTGCGTAAACTGACCGACCTGCGTTACGGAGAGAACCCCCACCAGCGGGCAGCCCTGTACGCCCCACCCGGCGTGACCGGCCCCCTGGGCGGCGAACTGCTCCAGGGCAAGCCCCTCTCGTACAACAACCTGTTGGACCTGGACGCGGCCTGGCGGGCCGCCGTTGGCTTCGAGCACCCCACGCTCGTCATCGTCAAGCACCTCAGTCCCTGCGGCATCGCTTCGGCCGGCACCCTGGCCGAGGCCTTCCCGCTGGCACTGGCCGGCGACCCGGTCTCGGCCTTCGGCGGGGTCATCGCTGCCAACCGGCCCTTCGATGGCCCCGCCGCCCGTGCCCTGGGCGGCCTGTTCGTCGAGGCCATCGCTGCCCCCGCCTTCACCGACGAGGCGCGGGAAACGCTGAGCGGTCGAAAGGGATGCCGCCTGCTGGAGTTGAGCCGGGCAGCGCCCGACGCAATTGAGGTGCGTAGCGTCCAGGGCGGATTCCTGATCCAGGAGCGTGACGCGGGCGACGAAGCCGAATGGCAAGCGGTCACCAGTCGCGCCCCTACCCAGGCGGAGATGGAAACCCTGCGCTTCGCCTGGCGGGCCGTGGCCCACGTCAAGTCCAACAGCATCCTGCTGGCCCGGGGCGAGGCGGCGGTAGGCATCGGTGGGGGGTTGCCCAGCCGGGTGGATGCGGTGCGGCTGGCAGTGGTCAAGGCGGGCGAGCGGGCCCGTGGCGCGGTGCTGGCCTCCGACGGATTCTTTCCCTTTCCCGACGGGGTGGAACTGGCCGCCCAGGCCGGGGTGACGGCGGTCGTTCAGCCCGGCGGCTCGGTGCGCGATCAGCAGGTCATCGAGGCGGCCGGCCGGCTGGGACTGGCGATGTGCTTCACCGGCGTGCGCCATTTTCGGCACTGAGCCAGAACGCACGGCTGGATCTGGCGATCCAGCCGGAGCAAAGTCGAGGACTGAGCACGCCCAAACGGGTTCTCACAGATTTTTTATCGTAAGCGTTCAGCCCCCTCTCCCTGGCAGGGAGAGGGTTGGGGTGAGGGTGGAAATTTCTCTCGAAAAAGACTGAATTTACGAGCTCTTTCGCCAGTTTTGCAGACTTTACCCTCCCCCTGCCCCTCCCTGGGAGGGAGGGGTGAACACTTACTTTTTATCTTTATCTGCGTACATCCGTCTTGGAGAGTAAGACTTTCGCAACCTTTTGAGGTATAATACGTAATAGAGATCACCTGGAGACATCCAGATTGAGTGGAGCACACGTGTGACCAACGAGGCAGAGTGGATCAGACTGGCACGGGCGGGCGACCAGGCTGCATTCGGTCGCCTGGTTGGGGCTTACCAGACACGCGTCTACAACCTGGCCTACCGGATGCTGGGCAATGCAAGCGAAGCCGAGGAAGCCGCACAGGAGACATTCCTACGGGTCTACACCCACCTGCACAGTTACGACCCGCAGCGGCCCTTCCGCTCCTGGCTGTTGTCCATTGCCTCCCATTACTGCATCGACCGGCTACGCCGCCGGCGGATCGTATGGCTGCCGCTGGATGAAGAGATCGCAGTGCCTGACAGGCTGGTAAGCGACCGCCCTAACCCGGAGGCTGTGACGATACAACGAGAGCGGGAGGAACAGATACAGCGACTGCTGGCGGCTCTCTCGCCCACCGACCGGGCGGCGATAACGCTCCGCTACTGGTACGATTGCTCCTACGAGGAGATCGCCGAGATGCTGAACCTGACGGCGAGCGCGGTCAAGTCACGGCTCCACCGCGCCCGGCGTGGTCTGGCGAAGATGATGCAAGGAGAAACGGCCAATGCACTGTGAGCAGGCCAGTCAAATGATGTCGGCACGGCTGGACGACTGCCTCGACAGCACGGAAATCGACCTGCTGGAAGATCACCTGGCTGCATGCAGCGGATGCCAGGCCGAATGGCGCAGGCTACAAGCGCTCGACCGTCTGCTGGCGTCCACTCCGATGCTGCGCGCTCCGCTCCGTGTGCGCGTGCAGGTCATGGCCCGTCTGAACCGAAGGGAACAGACGCGCCGGGCGATCATCGGCAGCACGGCACTGGCGCTGGGGACGGTGGCGCTGGCGCTGCTCGCGCTGGCCCCGGTCTTCCTCGGCCTGCTGGATGCGACAGGCATCACGCCGGCACTGATCAGCGGTGGCCCAGCGACTATCGTGCAGTTGCTGACCTTTCTGAGGACGATATGGCGCGCACTGTTGGTGCTGATAGAGTTGGTGCTGATAGAGAGGTCTGCCGTCCCTCTCGCCTTCCTGGGCTTGTGCGGACTGGTGATCGCACTGGCGTTGAACGGCCTGTGGGTGGGCGCGGTGCGCCGCCTTCGCACAGCGCGCTGACGCAGGTTTGACGATACGATACACACTTTCGGGTAAGGAGATAGTCATGAGGAACTTTTCAATCACACTGGCGACACTTTTCCTGATCGGCAGCACCATCGCGTGCGGCACAATACCGCAAGTGCCTGAAATCGAAATACCGGAAATCGAAGTGCCCGACATCAACGTGCCAACCCTGGAGGCTGGGGAGATGCGGGACGAACAGGAAGATATCCCCCTGTCGGGGGCCGAATCGGCCACCGTCGAGATCATCTTCGGCGCTGGCAAACTGGAGATTGAGGCCGGGACCCCCGGCCAACTCTTCTCCGGTCACTTTCAGTACAACGTCGAGCAATGGGCACCGGAAGTGACCTACGAGGACGGCGTGTTGACCATCGAGCAGCGCGGGGAAGATTGGGGCATCCCCACCGCAAATATTCACAACGAGTGGGAACTGGAATTCTCGCCCGAGATACCGCTCGAAATGGACATCGAGGTCGGCGCCGGCGAGGGAGAGTTGGACTTCACCGGGCTGCAACTTACGGCACTGGATATGGACCTGGGTGCAGGGGACTTCGATGTACGCTTCGGCAAGCCCAATGCGGTCGAGATGAGCGATCTCACGCTAGATACGGGGGCCTCAAAACTGGAACTGATCGGAATCGGCTACGCTGGCCCGGAGCGGGTGAGGGTGCAGAGCGGCGTAGGCGACATCACCCTCGACTTCACGGGGGCCTGGCCCCGCTCAGCCAATGTGCAAGTCACAGCCGGCGTCGGCTCGGTCACTCTGCGCCTGCCCGACAACGTGGGCGTGCGCGTCGAGACCCAAGGAGGGCTATCGAACGTGGAGGCGTCCGGCTTCGAGCGCGTGGACGATGCCTACGTCAACGACGCCTTCGGCACGGCGGAGATAGAACTGCATATCCAGGTCACAATGGGCATCGGCAACCTGCGCCTGATTCAGGTGTCCAACGAGAACTAGGACGGCACGGGGATCTGGCGATCCCCTGCAGATGAATGGAACAATCAGGTATCGCCACGGAGGTGAAACAATGCATAACCGACAATCCGCAGTCCGCAATCTGCAATTTGCACTCTGTTCCTTGCTGCTGGCTACTGTGATGCTGTTCCCGGCCACGCCAGCCCTGGCAGATGGAGACCCGCCCAGTGACGACGGTACCGTCGTATGGAACGAGGACTACACGCTGGAGGAGGGCGAGCGGCTGAATGGCGACCTGGTCGTCTTCAACGGCGACGTGACCCTGGAGGCTGGCAGCCGCGTAGAGGGTCACGTCATCGTCTGGAACGGGAGCGCCGAGGTGAAGGGCACCATCGAGGAGGACCTGGTCGTCTCCGGTGGGGACATCACCCTCGACGACAGCGCCCGGGTGGAGGGAGCCGTCGTATGCAGTTGGAATTGTGACCTTGATCGGGAAGAGGGATCCCGCGTGGATGGAGGGATCATCGAGGGGGTTCCCCCGTATGGATTCGACTTCGAACACCAACGCGGTTTCCCGATCCCGGTGCCATCCCCATCCCCACTTGCTTCCTGGGCTTCCGGCCCGCGATGGGCGCTGAACTGGATGCTCAAGGCCATACGCGGCGTGGTTGCGATACTGGTGATCGGCGCAGTCGCGGGGCTGGTAGCGCTGATCTGGCCTCACCAGACGGCGCGGGTCGGGAGAGTCGTCGTCGAGGCACCGGGACCCAGCTTCGGGATAGGGTTGCTGACGGCGGCAGCCGCCACAGCGCTGATCGCCGTGCTGGCGATCACCATCTGCCTGGCACCGATCGCAGCGCTGGCGGCGCTCGCCCTGGGCGCGGCCGGGCTGCTCGGCTGGATCGGGATCGGCGCACTGGTCGGGGAGCGGCTGCTGCAGGCACTCAATGTCCATAATGTTGCGCCACTGTGGGCGGCAGGGCTGGGAACCCTGCTCATCACACTGATCGTGGGAGGGCTGAACGTCGCTCTGTGCCTGGCGCCGCTCGGATGGCTCATGATCTTCACCCTGGGCTGTGCGGGACTGGGTGCTGTGGTGCTGACTCGCTTCGGCACGATGGCCTACGCGCCACCTCGCCCCATCTCACCCCCACCGGTGTCAGCGCCGATTGAGACGGCTGCACCTCCTGAGGCATCGGAAGGGGAAGGTGTCAACGGATGAGGGGAAGGGGAAGGCGGGGTTCGGGGTTCGTAAGCGTTCAGCCCCCTCTCCCTGGCAGGGAGAGGGTTGGGGTGAGGGTGGAGATTTCTCTCGAAAA
>Ga0208279_1000079_pt1 | contig 89612 bp, 66 predicted proteins | sample AntAceMetag02UKM_FD_184766 | JGI IMG/M metagenome (GOLD analysis project Ga0208279, IMG submission 184766) | Saline lake microbial communities from Ace Lake, Antarctica - Antarctic Ace Lake Metagenome 02UKM (SPAdes) (version 2) | ecosystem: Environmental > Aquatic > Non-marine Saline and... | reverse complement strand
ACCAATCATCGACCGCCAGCGTCGTTTCGGCCGTCCAGTAGAACTGGGCATCGGGTGGACAGTCGCTTGTCGCCAGTACGGCGTCAATCGCAATGTCCAGATACCGCATCTGCTGCCGACGGCACACGAGCGGATGGTCGGTAAACCCGATGTCAGTGTGTGTCATGTGGACAATGTCGATACGTCGAATCACGTTGGGTGTCGATTGGTCCTGACCCTGGGCGCACGCATCAAGGTCAGCAAGCATAAGCAAGGTGACTGTCGTAATCAATACGGTCCATTCAAACTGTTTCATGTAACCGCCTTCCGTCTGAGCATGAGGTTGGAATTCATGGCCAATCAACAGTGGTTCTTTCGAATAATAGGAGATCCAAGTTACCGCAAGGCTAATGAACGGACGGACACTGTGCAAGCGCCTTCGTAAAGCAATGGCGCACATTCGCTGCCGCTTCGTCATCGACCCCTAGTACAACGTGCCGAACCGGCCACACCAGGGGAAGAACCGCCGGGAGACAAAAAGGGACTCCAGGCCTCTGATTTGGGGTTGGTTGCCAGAAGAAGTCCTTGACATTCTTTGGTCTCAGTAGGAGAGTAAATAGAGCAGCCGGAGTGTGGCGCGAGGGGGCAGGTTGGATGCTGGGAGGTCGCAGGCGATGAACAGGCGACGTGGTTTCACCTTGATCGAGTTGCTGGTGGTCATCTCCATCATTGCTTTGCTGCTGGCCATTCTGTTGCCGGCTTTGGGCAAGGTGCGAAAGCAGGCGCAGCGCGTTGTCTGCTCCTCGCAAGTGAGACAGCAGACGCTGGCGCTGGCCTATTACACAGAGAACCATGACGGCAAAGTCATGGGCGTGGGCGGCCCGGGCAATCCTTACTGGTTCCACCTGATCGCGCCCTTCCTCGGGGACAAGCAATACGAGAAGGACCCCCAGGCGGCCTTCGAGGGGGTCATGCAGGTGCTCATCTGCCCGTCCGTGTCCGAGCGGGCCGACGGCCAGTCTTTGCAGCGGGGCAACGCGATTCGGTCCTGGGCTTTCTGGTGGGGCGACGTGGGCGAGAGCTATGCCGAAGGCAGCTATACGATCAATTCGTGGCTCCAGCCGAGTGGGTATTATCAAGCTGCCACGAGCGATCCAAGTTACAACAACTATTACCAGAGGTTCTCTGACGCGCGGGCGGATGTTCCTATGTTCGGCGATGGGATGTGGGTCGACGCGTGGCCCCGGAGTGCCGATCCGCCGCCATCGAATTCATTCGATGGCGACAACGGTTCGGTCGCGAGTATGCATCGCTTCTGTATCGCCCGACACGGTCGCGCCATCAATATGAGTTACGTCGATACGCACGTTGCCGTGGTGGAGTTGGAGGATCTCTGGGCGCAGTATTGGCATCGAGGATACGAAGCGCGATACGACGTGGTGGTGCCGGAGTGAATCTGCTCGAAGGCCGATGATACCGACTCATGGCAAATCTGCCTGGAAACGCGTGGTTGGAAAGATGGGCTTTCGCCCACGTTGCCATTTTCGACGCAACAGTCCCCATGGGTTGTTTGTTTTGGAGAACATCTGCTGGAATGACGGGCGAATCCAACGTGGGGGCATGACGCAGGTGAGGTGTGAGATGGCTGTTACAGATGAGTTCTTGACCTTCGCTCTGGAGCAACTCGGAGGCGTCGGTCCGGTCCAGGCCAAGCGCATGTTCGGCGGGGCGGGGATCTACTGTCGCGGCGTGATGTTCGCGCTGGTGGCCGACGATGTGCTGTATCTGAAGGTGGATGATTCCAACCGCGCCGATTTCGAGGAGGCGGGCGCCGAGCCGTTCCGTCCCTACCCCGACAAGGCCGGCAAAGCGATGGTGATGTCCTACTACGAAGCACCCGCCGATATCCTGGAAGCTAGAGACTGTCTGACCTCGTGGGCGCAGCAGGCGCTGGACGTGGCCATGCGGAAGAAAAAGAAATAACGCAGGTGGCAGGGGGGGGGGATTATGGACGCGGGGCTCCAAATAAAAAAGCCCCTGCCGGGCTAGTGCGAGAGTATTCCCTTACGTCAATTTTATCGTGTGTTTGAAATACTCGCTTACTGCTTCACACAGGGGCGTGGAAGTCTTTCCAAGTCTCCGTCTTGGAACCCGTCTGTCCTTGTCAAAGATGCGATTCAGGCTTCATTGCCGATCACTCTTTCTTACTTGCTGATACAATGCATCGGCATCCATGTCGATGGAGCTTGAGCGTTTTTCACTCGGTCCCGCCGGGCATGTCAGAGGCCCGGCCAAGGGAGAAAGCCAGCCCCGGGCGCAGCGCGGTTTCCACTGGTTCCCACTCGTCCCCAATACTGCCAACGCCATCTGGGCGCGTCGCCCCAAGCTCAATTGCCTGCCCCGATTAAACCCGATAACAAGGGAGCTATCTGGGTAGCCAACGCATATCGGACGCGAAAAAAACTTCTGAAAACTGTCATGGGACACTCTGCGACTTGCCCCGGTTGATGTCGGGCTGTACCATACGTGCCATCATCTGTTGGTGACGGCGCAAGAGATGGGAATCGACGAATGCCATGATCGCAATAGATAAGAATACGGCTATCTCAGAGGACGAACTGGTCTTCAAGGCCTCGCGGAGCAGTGGCCCGGGAGGACAGAATGTCAACAAGCTCAATACGCGTGTGACGGTGTTTCTCGATGTGGTCCATTCGGCCAGCCTCTCCGACGGGCAAAAGAAGCGGATTCGTCGCGCGCTGCCGACGCGCATGGACAAACACGGCGTGCTGAGGGTGGTCTCCCAGAAGCACCGCACGCAAGAGGCCAATTGCCGGGCGGCGCTGGAGCGATTGCAGGAACTGCTGACCGAGGCGCTCAAGCCCAGGCCCGTTCGCAAGAAGACCAAGGTGCCGGCCGGCGCGCGGAAACGACGCCTGAAGGAGAAGAAGCAGCGCAGTGCCTTGAAGCAACAGCGGGCCGGGAAAGACTGGCGGGACGAAGGGTAGGGAGGGTTACTTGGTTCTGCGCTTCCTGGCGGCGATATAAACGATCACGGCCGTGATCGCGACGATCACCAGCACTTCACGAGGGCTCATCAGGAACAAACCTAGCACTCCAGTTGTCGCAGTGTGACACATTTCTGTTTACCGTCTACATTCATCAATTCTGTGCTACCGATCTCTCCCCATCAAGCAGCATTTGACCACGAACAGGGCCAAATATCCAGCACCAGGACGCGGCTTTTTGCTCTCCCTGGACAAAAATATGCAGCCAGCGGCCGGTTTCGTACATTAAAATGCTACTTCTTGCGTCCTACCCTGTGAACGAACGGTTTCGTGACGCAGTCGAGCGGAGAACGATATTGAGCGAGCGGCATCTCATTCGGCGACTCAAGCAAGGGGATACGGAGGCCCTGCGCGAGATCTACGTCGCTCACAAAGACAGGCTGCTGACATTGGCCCTCTCATTGGTACACGACATGAATACAGCCGAGGACATCTTGCACGACGTATTCGTCTCCTTCGCCGGGGCGGCCGGAGAACTTCGACTGCGCACGAGCCTGCGTCGGTATCTGACCACCAGCGTCCTGAACCGCGCCCGTGATGGGTTTCGCAGGAAGAAGACGCAGGCTGTCGGCGCCGATGCTCTGGCCGCGGAGGGGCCGGATACGGCCCGGCCGGAGGAGAAGGCGAGCTTCGGGGAGGAGACGCATCGACTCACGACGGCGCTGGCTGAACTGCCGCTTGAACAGCGGGAGGTCATTACCCTGCGGCTGAACACCGGCCTGAAGTTCAAGGAGATCGCGCGTCTCCAGGGCACTTCACTTCCTACGGCTCAGGCGCGGTATCGATATGGAATTGAGAAGCTGCGTGCTTTGTTGGATGGAGGAGCGCAACGATGAACGGGCCGCAGAATATAGAACAAGCGATGGAGAGGCTGCACGTGGTCACCACGGTGGTCCTCGACGAACGCATCCTTGGCGATGCCGCTTTGGCTCTGGAACGCGCCGTTGCCCAAGGGAAGACGCCTGTGCGTGGGGATTTCTGGCGCGCCCTTCTTAACAGTCGCCCGGCCCGGTTCGCGGCGCTGATCGCCCTGGTGCTGATGGTGGTGGCCGTAACCGTCCTGCAATGGGACAAAGATGGGCAGGACGGCGCAGTGACCGGGAGGGATTCGCGTGACCCGGCTGGGCCCAACGTTCCGCCCGGTCGCGAGGCGCCCTCTAAAACTCTGGCTCGCGAGAGGCAGCAGATTGACGCGATGTTCGCCGCCCGCGACGTCGAAGGGCTGATCGGGATGCTTCAAAGCGATCATCTGCAAAGCCAGATTCTCACGGCGGTTCGCCTGGTCGATCTCGGTGACGAGCGGGCAATTCCCAGCCTGTCTCGCCTGGCCGAACAGTGGGACGAGGCGCCGACGCTGAATCCCTTTACCCGAGCGATAGAGCAGATCAAGAGCCGGACCCAGCCTTCCGAGCCAAACGCTCCGGATACCGGTGGCCAGATTCAGGGGCAGCTTGCGCCCGAGTCCAAACCCGTGCCTATCTTGAGCGGGGCGATCACCGATATGGAAACGAACGACCCCATCACCGGTGTCCGAGTGCAGATGTCTCTGGTTGGGGGAGGACGGGTGTATGAAGCCCAGACGGATAGCAACGGTGTCTACGTCTACACCCAGGTCAAGCAGAACGGCGCCTATCATCTCCGTTTGACGGCGCCGGAGCATGTTTCGCCTCCCGATTGGGATCAATCCCAGGAGACCATCCAGTTGCGGCGCGGCAGAAGAGCGGTCAAGGACTATGCGCTGGCCAGGGGGGCGGGGATCCTCGCGACGGCGGTCGATACGGCGGGGCGACCCATTCGCCGCGTTCGTATCTACGCGTCATACGTCTCCGACCAAATGGGCCGGGGCCCGAAACGTCCGGTTCGCACAGACGCCGAAGGTACGGTCCTTCTGGGTGGTCTGAGGCCGGATGAGTACATGGTCAGCGCCGCCCATCAGGACTATGCACTGGCCGGACGGAGGATCGTACTGGAAAAGCCAGGACAAGTCGAAGCGGTCGCGTTTGTATTGCAGGAGGGCATCGACGTGGTCGGTGTCGCGACCTGCGCCGACGGTTTGCCCGCCAGCGGTTGGGAGATCGAGGCCAGGCCTCAATGGTGGCACAGCGTTTACTGTGCCTACGACTATCCCATTGCCGAGGACGGCGCCTTTATTCTGGAGCACGTACTGCCTGGCGCATATCGTTTGGACATCCAAATCCCGGAGGATGGAGGTTCGCGTGGAATCTGTTCAATTGAGGTGAACTTGCCTCCTGAGACCGACTTGCTCGATCTGTGCATTCCGAAGCCGTCGCCGCATGGACGTGTGAGTGTGTCCGGCGTCGTTGCCTTTGTAGGAGGCGAACCGGACAGGGGGTTCTGGATTCACGCGACCAGCGAAGCCGGGCATTCCGGCAGTACGTATCTGGATCGCGACGAGCGGGAGTTCACGTTGAGCGATCTCGTTCCGGGGTTGTACACGATTGATATCAGCATCCAGGGCGAGCGCCATGAGTTCGCCAACGTCAAGGCGCCCGGCGAAGAGATTGTTCTGGAAATCCCTGTTGCCCAGGCGAGACGTCTCCGGGCGAAGGTCGTCGACAGGCAGAGTACCGAGCCCATCACGCGGTTTCTCTGGCGGCGTCCGGACGACCGTAATTGGATACAAATCAGCGATCCGAACGGCGTGTTCGAGATCACCAGTCGCGGTTTGGATGACGTGCGAATTGCGGTGCGCGCCGAAGGATATGGAGACAAGGTTGCGGAACTGGATGCGGATACTGACGAGGCGACCGTCATCGAACTGACGGCGCCTTTGGCTCTCGCCGGCAGCGTCGTCGACGAGACAGGACGACCCGTGCAGGGGGCGATCGTCAGCTATCGGTACCGACGCAGTCGAGACGAAGTGCCCGATGGCAAGTATCTTACCACCACCGATTCCGAAGGGAGTTTCCACATCGACGACTTTCCGGCCAACGACACCTACCACTGGCTCGTCTTCCGACATCCCGACTATGCGCGCAGCATGGAATTCATCTCACTCCAGGAGGAAGAGGCGACGGGCGTGCAGATCGTGCTGCAGAAGGGGGGTGTTGTCGAGGGACGTCTCTATGATTGGCACGGCAAACCGCTGGCCGATACGCCGATCTACTTTATGGATGAGAGTCATTTTGCGTATTGGAAAGAAAACCGGGCGCAACTGGGGAAGGTCATCACCGACAACGATGGATTCTATCGCATTGAGCATCTTTCTGAAGAACTCTGCTATGCCTTTCGGAACGATCCAGATAACCAACTCGGTGTCGTTCTCAGCGCCGTTCTGCCCCAGGCCGGTCACACCGTACAGTTGGATCTTGGGGGGACCTGGAGCGCTTCGGGACGTCTGCTCGCCGGCGGTGAGCCTATGGCCAACACGAAATTGCTGGTGACGTATGAAGTGGGGACTGCTCAGGGCTTTATGGCCTACGCGCTGAGCGATGCCCTGGGCCGGTTCAGCCTCCGTGGGCTGCCCACGGGGCGGCGCTGTCTCTACTGGGCCGTTCCGGGCGGGCACGACTGGGGTCGTTGGATCGAACTGGGCACCTTCGATTTCGAGGCAGGCAGCGATCTGGAGCTTGGGGACCTTGCTGTGACGACTGCCAAGGTCACAGTTGAACTGGCGGCCGGTGATTCGACGGTCTCGCTGGATTCCTGGGATGTCACCATTCAGGAATGCGATGACTTGAACTACTGGGGACGCCGGGTCGGGCAACGCCGGCCCCGCAATGACCACCTCGACCCCTTCGTCTTCTCGCACGTCGCTGCCGGACACTACGAGGCCGTTGCTCGAAAGGTGGGGTATCCATCCGTTCGGCGGGTTTTCGACATCGGGCTCGGCCAGGATGAGCATGCGATCGTCCTGACCATCCCCTCTGGTTCAGGAGCTATCACAGGGACGCTCCAAGCTGGTGACTCGGAATTGTCGCGTCCAGCGCTTCTGCTCCGTTCGACCGATGGATCGCTCACCGCGGAATTGCCTTGGGAATCCGATGACATGTTCTCAGCCGAGAATCTCCCGGCTGGGCAATACGTGGTCGGTTTGGCATCCGCGGCGCTGGCCCGTCAGTCGATTCTGGAACGCGTTACTCTGGGGCCGAATGAATACAAAGAGATTCGTCTCGAGATGCCGTCGGAGGATGCCGGTCGCGTCCATGACGCTTACCTGGTTGTTCTGGTCATCACCGAACGAGGTTTGCTCCTGGCGACACCCGATGTCTGGCTCGAACGCGCCGGAGAGGTCGTCGAGCCGCATTTCAACACCGACGACGGGAAGTCCTTCACCGGCCCGCCCGGGACCTACACGCTTCACGCGCAGTATCCGGGCTATCGATCCGTGCGCCGAACCGTCGAAATGAAATCTCGACAGGACCGGACGATACAGGAGATTCTGGCGCCGCTGGTGATCACCATGGTCAGACAGTGACATCCACGAACGCGTAACTTCCCTGTTCATTGGCACTTCTCTCAGGTGGTAACAAAACGGTAACCTGTCCGCCCGCGCCGACGTTCGGAGCCGGCGGCATTCTGCCCTCTGACGCCCGGATGGAATCGAGCAGAAATTCATTTTTTATGTGTAATACATTTGGATTTGGGGCGTCTTAAGAGATGAGGATACCAATTATGGAATGGACGCTTGTACAACTGAATACGATCGGCGGGGCCTTTGTGGAGTTTGCCTTCCTGATGCTGCTTGAGTCGGCGGTTCTGATTGGCTTTGTTCTGCTGATCGAATACGTGTTTCGCGAGAAAGTTCGGGCCAGCCTGCGGTGCGGGTTAGTCACGCTCGTGCTGGCCTATCTGTTGCTAACGCCTTTTCTTCCTTTATGCCCTCCTTCTAACTTCTTGCCATCCGGCAACGCTGCCTACGCAGACCCGACCACACACTCGGCAGCGGAACACACGCGTGCTTCCCTATCCCGGCCTACCACCGGACAGTCCCAGACCACCTCGGTCGGGGTAGGGGAGCCGCCACACTCGCTGACATGGCAAGGAGGTATTTTTCTGCTCTGGCTGGCCGGCGTCGCGGTCATGAGCGCCCTGGTGATCCGGCGGACGCGCCTGGCCTGTCGCAGTGTCGGTCGCTCACCCGACGCCAACTTCCTGATGAAGGACATATTCCAGTATTGCCGCAAGCGGATGGGCGTCAAAGGCAAGGTGTCTCTGAAGGTCTCGGAAGAGGGGACCCAGCCGGTCGTCTGTGGGTTGCTCCGACCCGTGATCGTCGTGCCCCGCAACCTGGTTCCATCCCTCGGATCACGGCATCTCAGGGATGTCCTGTTCCACGAGTTGGCCCACGTCAAACGGTACGATCTTTGGGTGAATCTCGCTCAGAATATCGTGCAGGTGCTCTACTTCTACAATCCCTTCCTCTGGGCCGCCGGCGCCGTGCTCCGCCGGGCGCGGGAGGAAGCGGCCGACGAGACCGTGCGCGACATCATCGGTTCCGGCGACCAAGCCTACACCCAGCGTTTGGCCGACGTGGCCCGACTGCCCCTGAAGCACCCGAGTTCCGACCTCAGCCTCGTCGGCGTCGCCTGATACGAGTCAGCGGCCAGGGCGGTATGCCGCCCGGAGACTTCCACCCATTGACGCTCCCAGGACACCGGCGCCGGACATCCGGGGTTTGTCCTTGGCGCAGGTGTGGGGGGGGCAATACATTGCTGGAGGTTGGCCTGACGCCGGAGCCGGGCCGGACCATTGCGGAAATCCAAGGTCAGGAGCCAGCGATGCACCGATTGCTCGTAGTCTTTGCTGTCTGTATGGCGGTCAGTTCGTGTGCCCCGGATTCTCCAGATGAGGCGACACCTGATCGAGCGCGGTTCAAGAACCTGCGATTGGAGGCCGGTCAACTTACCGGCCACCTCGTGTATGACGAGACTCGGGGAACGCACCTGCAGTGGCTCGTCCTATTGGAAGGGATCTACGACAGTGAGGGGGTGTGGGGTTCTGAATTACAGATCATCGAAACCGGCTATCGGCGGCCGTTGCCCGGCGGAAACACGCCGCCTGCCCCTGTGAGGACCCCCGTTCGAGTGACTCTATCCGACCATCTGGACCCCGAAGGCCTCGTCGCAGTGAGACTTCGAGCGGTCGTGTGGTTCAGCAAGCGGGCGCCCCACGAGACGAATCAAGGAGATGCCGCGTCGTTCTCGTACCAATCTCCCCGCCTGCCGGTGGGCGATCCCCAGGAAAACTAGGGACTCGAGGGGGGAAGGAAGCACCGCATGCCCTCTGGCTTGGCCGCGCAGGCTGGCCATGGATGTTGAAACGTTTCCCGTCTTGTGATACAACCACAGCCGATAGGGTTGTGTTCATGGACGGGAACTATGGCGGTTCAGTTTATTCTTGGTAGAAGCGGCACGGGCAAGACGACGTATTGCCTCCGGGCGATTGTGGAGGCGTTGCTGGCCGACTCGACACAGCCTCTGATTCTCCTGGTTCCCGAGCAGGCGACCTACCAGGCCGAACGCGCCATTCTTTCCGATCCGCGCATTGCCGGTTACCATCGGCTCCAGATCATCTCCTTCAACCGCCTGCAATTCTTCCTGGCGGACAAGGACACCGCGACGCCCCGGATCTCGAATATCGGTCGCCAGATGATGGTGCACAAGATCCTCCGGGACAGCCGGGAGCAGTTGCAGGTCTTCCGATCCTCGGCGCTGTTGCCCGGTTTTGCCCGGCAGATCGCCGGGACCATCACGGAGTTGCATCGATACGCCAAGACGCCCGAAGACCTGGAGACGCTGGAGACCCAGCTTCGAGCCGAGAAGGGAAGCGGTTTGGCGGCGTTGAAGTTCGCCGACATCAGTCGCGTGTTTGCCGCCTATACCGATGCCCTGGGGGACCGATTCGTCGATCCCGACGCCCAGACGCGCCGGGCGTGCCAGGAGGTTGCCAACGCGGGCTTTCTCAAAGGCGCTCGACTGTGGGTGGACGGCTTTGCTGGTTTCACCGGGGCCGAACTGGCCCTGTTGCTGGAACTGCTCGGGGTGGTCGACCAGGCGCAAATCGCCCTCTGCCTGGACCCCGACGGCATTGTCGACGGTGAGCAATGGAGCGGGGCAGCGAGGACGAACGACTTCTTCGAGCCCACCGACGGGACGTACCGCGAATTGCTGGACCAGATCCACGTCGCCCAGATCGAAGTTCTCAAGCCGCTCGTTCTGGAAAAGGTGATGCGGTTTTCCGATTCGGGCCCCCTCGCTCATCTGGAGAAGAATCTCTTTCGTCTCGCAGCGCCCCGCGCTGCGGCCGGCGAGGCGATCCATCTGGCGGCGGCGCCGAATCTGCGCGACGAGGTGCAATTCGTCGCCGGTCGCATACGGCGCCTGGTCCAAGAGAAGGGGTATCGCTATCGCGACATCGCCGTCGTGGCTTCCGACTTGGGCCGATACGAACACTACGTCGGCGCCTATTTCAACGACTATGGGATTCCCTTCTTCATCGATCAGCGTCAACCGCTCAATCAGCATCCGGTCGTGGAACTGATCACGGCGGCCTTGCAGACGGCGACCGGCGGTTTCGCCCATGCCGACATCTGCGCGTATCTGAAGACCGACCTCTTACCGATCAAGCCGACCGATGTGGATGTTCTGGAGAATTACTGTCTGGCCTTCGGCGTCGATGGACGAGACTGGTGCAGCCCCGATCCGTGGCGATTCAAAGGCGTCGGAGATGAGGATTTCGATGAGCGAGCGATCGATCGCATTCGCAATCGCGTCGCCGGGCCGTTACTGGAACTCAGAGAAGCGCTCTATCCGAACGGCAAGGCCGAAGACACCTTGACGGCCGGGGATTTCACGCGGGCTGTCTTTGGTTTTCTGGAGGGTCTCCAGATCCGCTGCGTGGTCGGGCAATGGGTTGAGCAGGCCCAGCAGGCCGGCGATCCGACGGTCGCCGACGAGCACCGGCAGTTGTTCGAGAAGCTTCTCGATATCTTCGACGAGCTGGTGACGGTTTTTGAACGGGAGGCGATGACGGCCCGCGATTTTCTGGCGATCCTGAACCTGGCGTTCTCCCAGATGACGTTGGCGTTCATTCCTCCGCGTCTGGACCAGGTGCTGGTCGGGTCTATCGAACGGAGCCGGCATCCGAATCTAAAGGCGGTCTTCCTACTGGGGGCGACCCAGAAGCAGTTTCCCATTCCTATTCCCGCCAGTGGCGTCCTGACAGATGCGGATCGGGACGCGGCCGAAGGGGTCGGCTTTCATCTGGCGCCGCCCTCCATTCAGTCACTGGCCGAGCGTCAGTACCTGGCGTACATTGCCTTTACGCGGCCTTCGGAGGTTCTGTGTGTCAGCTACCCGGCCGTCGACGAGAAGGGCGCTCCCCTCGTCCGATCGCACTTTGTCGATGAGTTAGCGTCGCTGTTCGAGGATCTGGCCGAGGAGTTCATCGGGGAGAGTTGGTCCGATCTGACGCAGGTCCATACGCAGTCGGAATTGGCCGAAGCGCTCTGCTGTCGCTTGGGCCGGGATGTTTTTGCGCCGGAGCAGGAAGAGGGTGCGCTGCAAGGTCTGCTGCAGGCGATGCGGGCGGACGGCGACTGGGCCGGAACAGCCGATTCGGTGGTTGCCGCCCTGGACTACGACAACCGTGCAGTTCTGAGCCGTGATGTCGTGGATCGCCTCTTTGGCGAGCGATTGAAGAGTTCGGCAACCCGGCTGGGCGCCTTCGCGGCCTGCCCCTATAAGTACTTCGTACGCTACGCGTTGGAGTTGAAGTCCCGTCGAGAGTTCAAACTCCAGCCGTTGGATTTGGGCAATTTCTATCATGCAGTCCTGGACGCACTGCACAAGCGCTTGGCGGCTGACGGGAAGAACTTCGCAACGGAGGACGAGGACCGGTTGATCCAGTTGACACGGGAACAGATCGCGACGTTTGCCGCCGAGGATGCCTTCATTTCGAAGTTCGTTTCTCGCTCCAACCACAACGCATTCGTTATCACCAACGCGGGCGACCTTCTCATAGACTGCGTTGTCGAGATCGCCCAAATGGCGCGGGCCGGCGCATTTAGACCTCTCCTGTCGGAAGTGGGCTTTGGCCAGGCGCGGGACGCCGAGCAGAGCCTGGGGCCTTTCGAGTTGACGTTGCCCAATGGGGCGATCCTGAGCTTAAGCGGCAAGATCGACCGGATGGATGTGGCTGACGTCGATGGCCAAAAGGTGGCGCTGGTCTTCGATTACAAGCGCACGAAAGCCGCGGCGACGTTCAGTTGGTCGCACTTCTATCATGGCTTGAACATTCAGCTTCCCCTATACCTGCTGGCGCTGTCGGAGACGGCTGGCCCGCATGCGGACCGTGTGGCCGGCGCCTTCTGCATGCCTATTGAGCACTTGCCCGGAACGGGTGTACTCGGGGAGCTTGCCGGCAAGTCCGATCGTTTCGCCCATAAGGCTAAGGGACTCTTCGACGGCCAGTACGCCGGGCATCTTGATCCCGAGGTGGGCTCGCAGTGGAGTACGTTCTACAACTTCAGCGTGACAAAGAACGACGCGCAATATGGGCGATACGCGACGAGCGGGGCCCTGAGGTCGGACGATTTCCAGCGGCTGTTGGCGTTTACGAGGGCCAGGATCACAGCTTTGGCCGGTGACATTACGGCCGGGCGCATTGCCGTGCACCCCTATCGACTTGGGACCCAGGCGGCTTGCGCCTTTTGCGATTACAAAGCGGTGTGTCGTTTCGACTGGCAGATCAACGATTACAATTTTCTGGAATCCAAGGGTAAGCTCGACGTTGTCGCGAGCCCGGAAAGACCATGACGACCGAACCCAAGATCAACTGGACGGAGCAACAGGGCCGAGCGATCGCCGCGCGGGGGCGCAACGTCCTTGTTACCGCCTCGGCCGGCACGGGCAAGACCGCCGTGCTTTCGGAACGCTGCGTAAACATCGTCTCGGACGCAGCGCTGTGTCCCAGTGTGTTGAATCTGCTGGTGTTGACCTTCACGGAGGCAGCCGCCGAGCAGATGCGGTCGCGCATCGGCCGCCAGTTGCGTGATGCCTTCCGCCAGACCCATGATCCGCGACTGAACCGGCAGCTTGTGCTGCTCCAGGGCGCCGATATCAGCACGATTCACGCGTTCTGCAAACGGCTTATCAGCGAGAACTTCCACGAGTTGTCGTTGGACCCGGCGTTCCGGATCATCGACGCCGATGAGGCGATGCTGTTGAAGGCCGAGGTGTTGGACGAAACGATCGAGTGGGCCTGGGGACAGGAGAATCTGACCGGTGCGCTTCGACAGTTGCTGCGCCGTCGAGACCTTCGCGCCGGGGGCGGTTTTCTTGCCGGCGTGATTGGGCTCCATCAGTTCCTCGACGGGGTGGCTTCACGCGATCGCTGGTGCGACCGCGGCAGGCGCCTGGCGGAGGCGGGCGATCCATTGGCCACCGCGCTGGGCCAGGCCCAGAAGCAAATGGTCGCCGAGCGTCTCGCAGTGATCCTGGACCAATTGCATCAGGCGCACCGTCTCTGCGAGAATGAGACGCCCGGCGGCAAGTGGGGGATCGCGCTGCAGGCGGACGTCGTCGCGCCTGTGACGACCTGTCGCGATCGACTGGCCGCTGGTGATTGGAACGGATGCGCCGAGTTGATTAACAGCACGGAAGTGCCCAGAGCCCCGGCGTTGCGAGGGTTTCCTGAAGAGACCCGCGAACTTATCAAGGACCTTCGAGCCGGCGCGGTCAAGATGTTCACCGCGCTACGTGATCTGGCGGTGGTCAGTCCCGAGTACATGGATGTGGTGGGGCGCTCGGCCGGCGCCCAAAGCGGTGTTCTTATCGAACTGGTCCGCAAGTTCAGCCGCTTGTACGCCCAACGCAAGGCGGCGCTGAGCGGTCTGGACTTTGCCGATCTGGAGCATTATGCGTTGAGGCTTCTGACGGCGCCGGATGAGGCGTCCGAGACGGAGGCAAAGCCCTCCGAGACGGCGCTGGCGCTGCGCCGGCGGTACCGACACATCTTTGTCGATGAGTATCAGGATATCAATCCCGTCCAACAGGGGATTCTCGACGCTCTCGGTTCGGGTGACAACGTCTTTGTGGTCGGCGATGTCAAGCAGAGCATCTATGCCTGGCGCGGCGCCGAGCCGACGATTTTCCTCGAGCAACTGCACGCTTCAGGGCAAGCGGCGTCTTCCCGGGGCTTGCGGGTGGACCTCAACCGCAACTTTCGTTCGGCACGTGGCATCCTGGATTTCGTCAATAAGATCTTCGGGCGAATCATGACGGCTTCGCTGGCCCATATCGACTACGATGACACGGCGCGCCTGCGATCGGGGATAGCGGAAAGGCCCGGGGCGAAATCCGCCCAGGACGCAACGCCGATTGTTGAGTGGCATCTCCTCGATGAGACCGTGGATGATACGGATGTGGCGCCTGCCGAAGAGGCCGGTGATGCCGGTGGCGTGGATCTCGTCCGGCCTCGCCAGCGTCAGGCGGCGGTGATCGCCCAACGGATCAAAGAGATCGTCGGCGCCGAACCGGGCCGGGCGGCGCTGCAGATCTACGACAAGGACGCGGACGGCATGCGCGACGTCCAGTATCGTGACATTGTCGTACTCATGCGTTCGCTGGCCAAGAAGGCCAACGATTACGTGGAAATCCTCCGTCTGGCCGGCATTCCCGTCAGTTGCGACGCCACCGCCGGTTATTTCGAGACCACCGAGATCAGCGATGTGCTGAGTCTGCTCAAGGTGCTCGACAACGCTCAGCGTGACATCGAGTTGGTCGCCGTTCTGCGCAGCCCGTTCTTTGGATTCGATGATTCCGAATTGGCGACGATTCGTCTGGCAGGGCAGGAGTTGTCGTCGCGGACGAATTTCTACGCATGTGCGACTCACTACCGCAAGGTCGGCTCCGATCTCGCATTGCGGGAGAAGCTGGATAGGGCCTTCACGACGCTCGAAGCATGGCGCCGGTCGGCGCGGCGCGGCCACCTGGCGGAATTGCTCTGGCACATCTATCGCGACACCCAATACCTTGCCTTCGTCTGCGCCTTGCCCAACGGCCAGGCGCGCAAGGCGAATCTGCTCAAGCTGCACGACCGTGCGGTCCAGTTTGAGGGGTTTGCCAGCAGCGCCGGGGTCCCGTCGCTGACACGCTTTGTCGCGTTCGTTGAGAAACTCCAGGAGGCGGGCCAGGACTGGACGCCGGCCGAACCTGCCGGCGCCGCCGGTAACGCCGTACGCATTCTCAGCGTCCACAGGAGCAAGGGGCTGGAATTCCCCGTCGTCTTTCTGGCGGAACTCGACAGTGGATTCAACAAGCGTGACGTGCAGGCCGACCTGGTCATGGACGCGGATAACACGCTGGGGTTGCGGATCATCGAGCCTCAATCCAATATGAAGCTGCGCTCGTTGGCTCACCAGGTGATCGGCGAGAAGCGGCGTGCCATGACGTTGGCCGAAGAGATGCGCGTGCTCTACGTCGCTCTGACGCGGGCGAAGGATCGGCTGATTCTGACGGCGTCGCAACGTCGAACGGATTGCAGCAAGGTGCTGCGCAAGGGGCTCCTGCTGGGCGGAGAGACCCTCCCCGACTGGCTCCTGGAGACTTGCAAGAATCCGTTGGAGTGGTTGCTGTATGGTCTGGCCGACGAGCGGGTCCTGCACGAGGCCTTCGCCACCGGGCTGGTTGAACAGGCGAACGAGAGTGGATTGTTCGGTCTGACCGTTTACGGGTCCGATGAGTTGCGGGGGCTGTCGCAGGGCGTTCAGCAGCTTCGCGATCGCAAGAAGGATCGGTCGGCCGGGACGCGGGGGGGATCAGGCAAGGCCTCCGAGGGCCGCCAATTACTGGCGGGGCTGAAGGAGGACCTGGGCTGGCAGTATCCCTTTAGCGAGGCGGTTGGCCAGGCGGCCAAGCAGTCGGTGACTGCCCTGACGCACCAGGATGATGAGTTCGCCCGGCTGGACCATTCGCGCGCTCTGGACCGCCGGCCGCTGGCGATGGCGGCGTCCGGGCCCGCGCGTTCGGCGTCTCCGCCGGCCCGGGTGGTGGGCACGGCGGTCCATCTGGTGATCTCCAGTCTCGACCTGACGCAACCCGTCACGCCTGACGCGGTCGAGCGGACGCGAGATGCATTGGTTGCGAAAGGCGCCATGACGCCGGCGGTGGGGGCGCTGATCGACACGGAGGCGATTCTGTCTTTCTTCGCCGGTCCGCTGGGCGCCGTGGTGCTGGATGCTCAGAATACGGTCTGGTCCGAGTGGCCCTTTACGCTGGGGCTGCCCGCCTCCAAAGCCGATGGCTTGGTCTCTGCCGCCGATCGCGATGCCGAGGAGATCGTCGTCGTTCAGGGCATCATCGATATGCTGGTCGAGACATCCGCCGGTTTGATTGTCATTGACTTCAAGAGCGACCGGGTCTCGGGCGCCGAGTTGAGCGACCGCGCCGATACCTATCGCGCCCAGTTGGAGTTGTACGCAAAGGCGGCTGGGGCGATTCTCAACCGCCCCGTTCGCGAAAGATGGCTGTATTTCCTCAAGCCGCAGGAGTTAGTCGCTGTCTGATGGACTCCTCGGTTCACACGTTGTCAGGTGGATTGGAATGATGAAGATATCCAAGTTCGGTCGAAAGATGGCGGTCCAGTCCGGGATCGGTCAGCTCATGGACGACCTCGGCGCCGCGCTGCAGGCCCAGGGCGACGTCCTCATGCTGGGCGGCGGCAACCCCGCGCATATCCCCGAGGTCCAGTGTCACTTTCGCCGGAGTATGACCGCGCTATTGCAGGATGGCAATCGGTTCGAACGGGCCGTGGGCGACTATGATCCCCCCGAGGGCAACATGGAGTTTATCCGTGCTGTTGCGCATCTGCTGGGCGAACAGTGTGGCTGGGCCATCGGGCCGCAGAACATCGCTTTGACCAACGGCAGTCAGTCGGCCTTCTTCATTCTGTTCAACCTCTTCGCGGGCGAGTGCGACGATGGAATGAAAAAGGTCCTCTTCCCGCTGACGCCCGAGTACATCGGCTATTGTGACGTGGGCCTGACGCCTGACCTGTTCACCTCGATCAGGCCCCGGATCGAGCACCTTGACGAGCACCTGTTCAAGTACCACATCGATTTCGATCGGCTCGATGTCACCGATGAGATCGGTGCGATCTGCGTCTCCCGGCCGACCAATCCGAGCGGCAACGTGCTGGCCAACGACGAACTTGAAAGGCTCAGCGCTGTCGCGGCGGCCCACGACGTTCCGTTGATCGTGGACAATGCCTACGGCCTGCCTTTCCCTCACATTGTCTTCACCGACGCCGAACCGCTCTGGAACGACAACACGATCGTCTGCATGAGCCTTTCGAAGCTGGGTCTGCCCGGGACCCGCACGGGGATTGTCGTCGCGCGCGAAGAGGTCATTCAAATGATCGCGCGAGTTAACGCCGTGATGAGCCTGGCGCCGGGCGGGATGGGCGCGACCCTCGCGGCCGAGCTGGTCCGTTCGGGCCAGATCCTTCATCTCAGCCGGGAGGTGATCGGACCGTTCTACCAGGCCAAGGCGCGACAGGCGCTGGAGCAGTTCCGCCGACACCTCGAAGGCGTCAATTACCATATCCATCGGCCGGAAGGGGCCTTCTTCATGTGGCTCTGGCTGCCCGGCCTGCCGATCACGAGCCGGCAGCTTTACGAGAGGCTCAAGGCCCGCAACGTCATTGTCGTACCGGGCCATCACTTCTTCCCGGGCCTGGCCGAGCCTTGGTCCCACACGAACGAATGCCTCCGCGTCAGTTACGCCCAGGACGATGACGTCGTCGCGCGGGGTATCCAGATCATCGCCGAAGAAGTCAAACGCGCCTATGACGTCGGCTGACGCTTCGCCGGTAAGGGCGTGATCGCCTGGCACCCCGAAACAGGGTGACGTCGAACAGGTGTTTGGAAGTCCTGAGACAGAATCCCGCTAACGTCCCTTCGACAAGCTCAGCGACTGTCTTGATAACGGCTCTCTCATAGAGGTCCCCCGGAAGTCTCGCCGTATCCTTCGCCGTTCAGCATGCGTTCAAACCCATCGCCAAGCTACCGCGTGACGCTGCCACCCGCCGTTTTTCGCCCCATTACCCGCCGGGATTCTGACGTGGTGGGTTCTGAACCTTGCAGGTATTGGATGCGTCAAGCTAACCGTCTGTGCCGCTCCGCCGCTTGGCGACCTCCCCGATCATCCCCCGCAGTGCCTCTTGAACTTTGTTCCATCCGTTCACGCGGGGATTGAAACCGTTCAACGGCTTGAGGCGACCTTCTACGATCGGAACGGTTTGTAACTTCCTTAACCACGCCTGCTTCCCAAACGCCGGGCTTTTCTCCAACAGCACGGGTAGAATCTCTGCTTCTTTGGCCTGTTGGCGCCGCATGGCTTCTTTCAACTCCATGCCCTGGATGTAGCGCGATGCAAAAAACTGGTTGCTCAGCATCAACACCACGATATCCGCCTCCTTCAATTCGCGTCGGATCGCGTCGTTCCACTCGGCGCCGGGGCGGATCTTACCGTCGAACCACCATTTCACCAGCCCTTCATTGGTCAGAATATCCAGATGCACTTTCAACCTGTCCCACAGTTTGTAATTTCCATGAGCGTAGCTGACGAAGACCTTCAATCCCGGCGCGTCCGGACGGCGGGCATTGGCCGGTTGGACCTTCCCCAACTCCGGCTCCACCGGTAGATCCACCGACCCGTCGGGCGTCATCACTTGGACCGGCTTGCCCTCCCGCTCCAGGCGAATCAGCTTTGCTACCTTCTCATACTGATCGCCAGGGGGCGACAGATCCAGTTCCTCGACCCCGCGCAATCCCTCTGGCAATCCACGATGAATCATCTCCAAATTCGTCCGCACCACACCAGCCAGGCCCTGACGCTCCATTGCCGTGCCGCCCCGGATATAGACGTTCATCCGGGGATTACGACGCCGCTCGCATAGGACGAGCCCCATCGCCTCACCCCACGCGAGCACCACGCCGCGCTGCCATCGATGGAGCCCTTCGCTCAAGGGATGAGTGCGCACGATGAATCGGCTCATCACCCCGGCGGGGAGCACCTCATAGAGATAGCGGAAACGCACCTCCGCCTGGTCGATATGCGCCGCTATGTCATAATCCCCCGGCTCCGGCTCGTCCGAAGTCAGCAGCCCCGGCAAGAGATAGATCGGCTGCTCGCGGGACGCTCCAGCCTGAAATCCAAGTTCGCGGTCCACCATCAGATCCAGCAGAAACTCGTGCACCTTTACCCCGCCGCGTTCCTCCGGATAATCGGCGATCTTCGCCCCGCGCGCCGACTCCATGTTCTTCATCCCCTCGGCCAGGACCTTGGCAAACTCCCCGGCCCAGAGATACCCCGGGTTGCCATTGTGCGGCATCTGATTGACCCCGCGCACGAGACCGTAGAGCCCGTTGGCGGCCCAGTTCGGATTCAGCACCCGGGTGTCGCGCAGGCGTTCATCCTCGCCGTAATACAGCGCCACACCGAGCGCGTTGAGGTTCTCCGCCATGCTCTGCTGGCGCCGCTTGTCTTCCTCGCCGCCCTGCGCGCAGACCTTGCGGAAATCCGCCCACGTCATGAAATGCTTGCCTTCGTTGGCTTTCTGGTCCAGCAGTTGGCGAACGCTGTAATACGACGTGGGCCAGGTCTGGCGCACGCCCGGCATCTGGTTCAACACCGCGCGGATCGTCTCCTCCAATTCCTCGATTCCGAGCCCCGTCTTACAATCCGCCTTCACGAAGGCCTTGATATTGGGATACTCCCGCCGCAAGCGGCGCTGCTCGACGTCGTACGGGCCGGGGCTGGCCCATTTGTTCAATACGACAATCACTGGGCTGCGCTCCACGGTGTCGCCGTCATGGCGGGTGCCGTAGCGCTCCACGTGGCTCAACCAATACTCGGCCTCCTCCATCTGCTGTCCGGTCCGGCCATCCAGGACCACGACGTAGAGACTGCGTTCGGTGAGGAAGAAGCGATGGGTTTCGTGGGTGATCTCCTGGCCCGCAAAGTCCCAGAGGTGGACCTTGATCGGGTCCTCGTCCGGGCAATCAAGGGTCCACGGATGGATCTCAATCCCCGGCGTTTCCTTCTGCTTGCTGTCGAATGGCAATCCCCGCAGGGCCCGCGAAACGCAGGTCTTTCCCGCCTCGCCCCGACCGACGAGCAGGAGTTTGACTTCGTTCAATGGGCGTTCGCCCTGCTCCTGGCGAGAGAAGTAATAGTCGAGGACCTGCCGGGCGTTGGCCTTTGTGCCCCATGTTTCCTCGTCCATCCCAGCGATTTCAGGAGGTACGTTCAGGTGTTGGCATCTCGCCACATTCAAGTATTCGAGATGTCGGAGGTTTCTTAGACCATCGGGAAACCGGCGCAGCGCGCACCGGCACAAATAGAGTTTCTCTAGTGACCGGCAACCTCCAATGGTATCAGGAAGTGTCTCAAGTGGATTGTCGCCGAGCGCCAATTCTGTGAGCGCGAAGAGTTGGCCGATTTCCGACGGCAGGGCGATCAGTTGGTTTCTGTAGAGGTAAAGCACTGTGAGCGCGGAGAGTTGGCCGATCTCCGGCGGCAGCGTGCTCAGTTGGTTTCGCGAGATGTCAAGTTCCGTCAGCGTTGAGAGCCGGCCGATTTCCGGCGGCAGCGTGCTCAGGTGGTTCTTCGATAGGCTAAGACCCGTCAGTGCGGAGAGTCGGCCGATTTCCGGTGGTAGCGTGCTCAGTTGGTTGTCGGAGACATCAAGCGCTGTGAGCGCGGCGAGCTGGCCGATTTCCGGCGGCAGGGCGCTTAGGCCCATGCGGGACAGATCAAGATCTGTCCCCGCCATTCCCTTGGCACGGCACTTCTCAATCTTCCGCAGCGCCTCGCCATAGGCCTTTTTCCCGCTCTCACCTGACTTCTCGCGTCTTTCCCTCATCTGTGGCCTCTCATTCGCCTGTCCCGTAGTCTCGTAGTACGGCGTCCAGTCCAGAACTGTGGGCCGGTATGGGCCATTCCGAGCTATCCTGTGTCAATAGCTGTGCGGAATGCCTGTCGCGTTCCCGGCGCCACCCACAACTCCGGAGAAGACACCGTGCTACGGCTGGCGCCTCTCCAGCGCCGGGCCTATAGATCGGTCTCTTTGCTCACATCCGTTCGTCGAAGTTCGGTCCGCGTTGCTTCTCTGAGAAGCATTATCGCCGCTCCAAAGGGGCAAGGCAAGGGGGAAACGGGCCGACCTATGGATTGGTGATGATTGATTATTGAGTGACATTCGGCATTTCGCAGATTGTGCAGCCCACCGCTCAATGCGGTTTTTGCTTGACGGGGCGGGGCCGTCATGTATAATAGGTATAGAACGTAAATGCTGTTGTGTTGTAGGATCGTCCGGCTGTGGTCTGCGAAATCAATATCTGTTTTGGACGTTTGAACGTCGTGAACCCTTTGCGCCGGTTCGGGCGGGTTGGGTGTCGTCAATTATGCAAAACGAACCCAATTGTCCTTGTTCTTGGGCTGGAAATGGGGGTTGGGGAGAGAAACGAAGCCAAACGAAGCCAATTTGCGGGCGGCGGGACGCCCGGGATTGGGGATTGGGGATTCCAGGAGATGCGTTCAGGAGGTGGGGCGAGTGCGCCAAACAAAGCCAATTTTCGTTGTTTTTGGGCTGGAAATGAGGGATGGGCGAAGAAACAAAGCCAATTCGGACCGGTTTCTCATAGCTGCGGCCGTTCGGGCGCCACAGATCCGAAAGGCGGAGCTCGAAATCCGAGACAAATCCGAGGTCCAGATGGTCCAAACTCACGGAAGGCGCCAAACAAAGCCAATTTGGGGCGGCGGGGCGGACTCTGCGATGGGCCATTTTTCGGGCGTGGGGCTTGAGGGCTGGGGTTTTGCCGGTATAATGGCCCGTTCGCGTAAGAACAGAATGCTGGATTTGCTATGGGAGACCATTTGAAATGGCAGATACGCTGAAAGGCAATGCAGTGGTAGGGCAGTCGGGCGGGCCGACGGGCGTGATCAACGCCTCGCTGGTCGGTGTGATCGAAGAGGCGCGCAAGCACCCGGAGATCGAGAACCTGTACGGGGCCGTGCACGCGGTGGCCGGGATGGTCAAGGACGAGTTCATCGACCTGGGCCAGGTCAGTGCTGAGACGCTGGAGACGGTGGCCGCTTCGCCTTCCTCGGCGCTGGGGTCGAGCCGGGACAAGCCGGACGAGGAGTATTGCCGCAAGATCATCGAGGTGTTCAAGAAGCGCAACGTGCGGTACTTCTTCTACATCGGTGGCAACGATTCGGCCAACACCGCCCACATCCTCAACACCGTGGCCGACGAGACCGACTACAACATTCGCGCCTTCCATGTGCCCAAGACGGTGGACAACGACCTGCTCGTGACCGACCACTGCCCGGGCTTTGGCACCGCGGCCAAGTTCGTCGCGCAGGCCCTGATGGGCGACGACCTGGATAACCGAGCGCTGCCGGGCGTCAAGATTGATGTCATCATGGGTCGCCACGCGGGCTTCCTGACGGCCGCGACCGCGCTGGGCCGGCAGCGTGACGACGATGGGCCGCATCTCGTGTACGTGCCCGAGTGTCCCGTGTCGATGGACAAGTTCCTGGCGGATGTCGAGGGCGTCTACAACAAGCTGGGTCGCTGTGTGATCGCCGCGAGCGAGGGGATCTGCGACACGGACCACAAGACCTGGGCCGAGAAACTGGCCGAGAACGAAGAGCGGGACGCCCATGGCAATATCCAGCTCTCCGGGACCGGGGCGCTGGCTGATTTCCTCGCCGGTCAGATCAAGACCAACCTGAAGATCAAGCGCGTTCGCGCCGATACCTTCGGCTACCTGCAGCGGAGTTATGCCGGTCTGCAGTCGAAGGTCGATGTCGACGAGGCGCGTCAGTGCGGCCGGCAAGCGGTCAAGTTCGCGATGGAGTACGACAGTGGCTCCGTGGCGATCCAGCGCGCCGACGGTGACAACTACGCGGTCGAACTGGTCCGGACGGAACTGAAGAACGTGGCCGAGAAGACCAAGTCGATCCCGACCGAGTATATCAACGTCGACGGCAACGGTGTCACCGACGCGTTCGTCAAGTACGCGATGCCGCTGGTGGGTGGCTTGCCCAAGACCGAGTACCTCGGGAACAACCCGAGAGTTTGACAAGTCAATAACGACTTCTGACCCCGCGCCTGTATCGGTTCCCGTTGCAGGCCGGGGCCTTCATTCCGGGCCCGCTGTTGCGCTCAGGGTCGTTGGGAGAATCGCTGCCACTGGGCTTCGATGTCGGCGGGGGGCTTCATCTGGGCGTGGACGTAGAGGCCGTAACGGAGATGCAGGGGCTCGCCCGGTGCGATGTCACGCGGGCCCTCGAACGTCAGCGACGCGCCCATCCAGCCGTCGTTGCGGACGTGGAAGTGGGACGGGTGGTTCGGATTGGCCGGGTGATCGAAGAGCGTGACGCCCTCGAGCACGCCGTTAGCGATCGCGCCGGAGTAGTCCACCCAGCGGGCCCGCTTCCAGAAGATGGGCTTCTCGTTGACACCGCCCTCGGAGTTGCGGATGCGCCCACCCCCATCGTGGACGCCGATCGTCTTGGCCATACGCACGCCGACCATTCCAAACGGTGTCTTGCCCAGTGTCACGGCCTTGCCCTTGGCACTGAGCGATAGGTCGACGACGAGCAACCACTCCTTGTTCTCCAGGAGTGTCACCGTCATCGTGCGGGTCTCGGCCACGAGGACCTTGCCGGCCTTCGTCACCCATTCGTTCTCAGCGACAATCGAAGAGGTCTCCCCCTTGTCCTCGTACCTGGCGATACGCTTATGCCGAATGGTGGCGCCGCTGGTGTCGCCCCAGAAGTCCGCGCCGCCCACGTCATGGTGTGAGATCCAGACGGAATTGTGATGGCTGTGCCCCGCCGGATCGTGCGGGTGGCCCATCCGCGTCAGGCTGCGCCCGGCCGGACCGATGATCGGATACAGAAACGGTCGATGCAAGCCGGGCCCGAAATGATACCGCGTGATCTCCACCCCCTCGACTTGAAATGACGCCTGGCTGTACGGCAGGGGAATTACCTGCAACCGCGGCACCGGCTTCGGCTCCGGTGGTTCAGCGACCCCGACGGCAACCAACAAGAGACACAGCGACACAATCGCGTTCGCTGTTTGCCCATGTATTTGGCGGTTGATCATTTGAGTGCCTCCGATGGCGTTTGCATCTCAGGCAAGGTCGCGCTGCTCTCGTCAGGCGAAGAGGGCTTCGACGAAGTTGTCGGGGTCGAACTCGGCGATGTCTTCGGGCTTCTCGCCCAGGCCGACGAACTTGACGGGGATGTCGAGCTGGTCCTTGATGGCGATGACGATGCCGCCGCGGGCGGTGCCGTCGAGTTTGGCCAGGAAGATGCCGGTGACGTTGATCGCCTCGGTGAACAACTGGGCCTGCGAGATTGCGTTCTGACCGGTCGTGCCGTCGAGCACGAGCAAGACCTCATGCGGGGCGTCGGGCATCTTACGCGTGACGACGTCACGTATCTTGGTCAGTTGGAGCATCAGGTCTTTCTTGGTGTGCAGTCGTCCGGCGGTGTCGAGGATCACGACGTCGGCGTCGCGGGCCAGGGCGGCTTCGCAGGCGTCGAAGGCGACGGCGGCCGGGTCGCTGCCGGCCTGGTGTTTGACGATCTGCACCCCGATGCGGTCGGCCCAGATGGTCAGTTGCTCGACCGCCGCGGCGCGGAACGTATCGCAGGCGGCGACGATGACCTTCTTGCCGCTGCCGTGGAGGGTGTAGGCCAGCTTGGCGATGCTCGTGGTCTTGCCCGTGCCGTTGACGCCGGCGACCAGGATCACGGTCGGCCCCGAAGCGGCCTGGTGCAACTGCCTGTCCTGGTGCGGCCAGTAACTCTTGATGTGTTCTTTGAGGAAGGGGATGACCTCTTCGGATTTGGAGATCTTGCGGCCGCGATAGGCCTCACGCAGTTCGGTGATGAGCTTGTCGGTCGTTTCGACGCCGATATCATCGCGTATGAGCGTCTCCTCAAGCTCGTCGAGCAAATCGTCGTCGATCTTACGGCCCAGGCTCAATACCGATGAGAGCGAGGTGCTGATCTTGCTGCGGGTCTTGCCCAGTCGTTCCTTCAGATACTCTTTCGTTTTGGAGAACAATCCCATGGCGGATTCCTATGTTGTTGGACATTATACCGTTGACACGGCTAAAAGGTTCGGGACAAATGACCGTTGTCAATTACCTGCCGATGGTATCGGCATTTCGGGAAATTGCAAGGCCAGGACGTGGAAATCCGCGAAACGCCGGTTTTGCGCATGGGGTGGCCGGGACGTTCCGATTTTCCATTGCGGGATGATTTCCTTTGACAATCCGGCCGGCGGCGCTTAAATATGGGACTTCACTTGTGCCCCATAGGCATGAACCAAGCAGGATTCACGGGGGCGGTTCCTTTTTGTTGATGATGGGTTGGCGTGCCCTATGTGGTTTGGATTCTCGACAGCTAGCAGTGTGTGCCTTGCACGGTCCGAGACGGTGTGTGTCTCCGACCGATGGGCCGAAGCAGGGACGCGCGTGAAGGAGGCTGGCTTTGCCCGCTGGTGAAGTGCATGACATTTTCACGGATATCGTCGACCGAGCCAAAGCACTGGACCCGGCCAATGCCCGCAAGTGGTTTGACGATTTGAGCGTGCTGGATTTCGATGGCGGGTCGATCGATATCGGCTGTCCCGACGAATCGAACGTTCGGTATCTGGATGAGAACTGCCGGTCCAGCTTTACGCGAGCCGCCCAGCAGATCACGGGGCACCTGGTCACGGTCGATTTCGTGGTGGGCGCCGCCGGCAAGATCATCCCGAGTGAACCGACCGGTCGGATCGGACCGGCGCTGCATCCGGATTATACCTTCGTCAATTTTGTTGTCGGGCCCAGCAATCGCCTGGCCCATGCCAGTTGCGTCGCCATCAGTCAATCGCTGGGCGAGACGTATAACCCGCTCTTCCTCTACGGCACCGCCGGCCTGGGCAAGACCCATCTGCTGCACGCCGTATGCCATGAGATCCACCATCGCCTCGACGGGGCGGTCATTCAACTGCTCAGTTGTGAGGACTTCGTCAATCGATTCATCCGCGCCATCGAACAGGGCAACATCACCGGTTTCCACAGCCAGTTTCGCACGGTCGACGCGCTCGTGATCGATGACATCCAGTTCCTGCGCGAACGCGAGCAGAGCCAGGAAGAATTCTTCCATACCTTCAACGCCCTCTACAACGCCGGCAAGCAGATCATCCTCAGCGCCGATTGTTCTCCGAACGAGATTCCTTCGCTCGAGGCGCGGCTGATCAGTCGATTCAATTGGGGATTGGTCGCCCGGGTCGATCCGCCCAGCTACGAGACGCGGATCGCTATCGTCCAGAAGAAGGCGCACCTGCGCGGCCTGGAGATCAACGACGATATTTCCGAGTACATCGCGCGACAGGTTCAGGCCAATATCCGCGAATTGGAAGGCGCCTTGACGACTATCTATGCGCTGGCGACCACGCTGGACGAACCGGTGACGCTCGAACTGGCGCAGACGGCGCTGGAAGGGCAGATCAAACTCGCCACGCGGTACATCAGTATCAGCGACATCATCGATGTGGTGACCCAGCACTTCGACGTTCGCCTGACCGACTTGCAGAGCAAGCGTCGCAGTCAGAGCATTACGGTGCCCCGCCAGATCTGTATGTACCTGGCGCGGAGCCTGACCAAGCACAGCCTCGAAGAGATCGGCGGCCACCTGGGAGGGCGAGACCACACCACCGTCATGCACGCCTGTAGCAAGATTGCCGGCGTCCAGGAAGCCGACCCGAAAATGCAGGCTTTGCTGACGGAACTGACCAAGCAGGTCACCGAGACCCAGCAAGCCTGACCGGTTGCCCGGGAATCGCAGAACGCAAGAATGGGCGTCTGCAGGACGATATGGGATATAAACCGCCTCGTGTGGCGAGAATACGCCGAGCGGGAGCGTTGACATTTTATCCTGGCCATGAGAGGGCAGAGGAAAATCCTGTTGTCGGTGCAGTCTTGAACCGATATACTGGATTGTACTAAGGTCCGTGAAGCGATCGGGTGTTCCATCGCAATGTGTGGTGAGGCACGGCGGTGGCGACAAGGGCGGTTCTTAAGAATGCACACTGGTCGGAAATCGGAGGCCTGGGCGCAATGTGTTATAGGGCGACACATGGGTCACCGGGGGGACTGGGGTGTACACACCTCATTAGAGACTGCGCCCATTCCATCCACTTCTTGAGCGACGGTTCCCTTCTGACGGGGGAAGGAGGTGCCGGCGAACCCTCATAATCTGTTCCATCGGAGAGCGATGAACTTGAGTCCGGGTCGGTCCGATAGGGGCCGATCGCTCCACCACGGAGGGAGATTACGGAGAAGCACGGAGGTGAGCACGCTTCGGTGTGTGGCCGGAGCGAGGTTGCATGAGTTTCTTCTGAAGGAGGATTGCCATGTCTGGAAAACCTGTATATCTGCTCTGCATATGCCTGGTGCTGGCTTTGGTCGGCAGTGCGTCGGCCGATCTTGTGGGCCATTGGCCGTTTGATGACGGTGTCGGCAGTACCGTCGTCGATGTCACGGGCAGTGGCAGTGATGGAGCAATTAACGGCGCCCCGCAATGGATCGCCGGATACAATGGCGGCGCCCTTGAACTGGGCGGCGGCGGGGACCATGTGGTCATCCCCAACAGTGAAGCGCTCAAGTTGCGCAGCGCTGACGGTTTTACCGTTGCCGTTTGGATCAAGGTGCAAGACTTGGGGGGGGCGTCATCATCTATCATGGTTTGGGCTGCTCGACTTGGGCCAGTTGGTTTCTGGGCGTGGGGGGACCCGAACCGGATGCACCCAGGCAGGACGGTGACCTGGTGTTTGGGGTGCGTGCCGCTGGCGGCAGCGCCTATACCAGTGTCGCGGCGACTGCTGTAGCAGACGTATGGGTCCATGTCGCTGCGACCTATGACGGCACCACGTTGACGCTCTATATCGACGGGGTGGGGGCGGGCACCATCGACGCGCCAATTCCCTGGGACAGCGGCGAAGACCTGGTCATCGGCGGCGATCCTGGCTGCAGCGGTCGCAGTTGGTACACAGGGGCCCTCGATGACCTCCAGATCTACGATGCGGCGCTTCCCGAGGGAGAGATCCGCAAGGTCATGAGTGGCAACGCGGCGCTCAGTTCAGGTCCTTATCCTGAAGACGAAGCGATCGACATACCCCGTGACGTGACTCTGGGCTGGCTGTCTGGCGAGTTCGCCCAGACGCACGATGTGTACCTGGGCACGATCTTCGACGACGTCAACGACGCCAGTCGCGCCGATTCCATGGGCGTGCTCGTCAGTGAAGGCCAGACGGATACGATCTACGATATCGAGGGCGTCCTCGAGTATGGCCAGACCTATTACTGGCGTGTGGATGAGGTCAATGGCGCGCCGGACAATACGATCTTCAAGGGCGAGACCTGGAGTTTCACAGTCGAGTCGCTGGCTTATCCGATCGCCAATGTTACGGCGACCAGTAACGTTGACCCGCTACCCGGCGCCGACCCGGAGAATATGGTCAATGGTTCGGGTCTCAACGAGAACGACGAACACTCGACCGAGAGCACGGACATGTGGCAGGTCGCTCCGACCGTTGGCGATCCGCTCACGGTCGAGTTCGCGTTCGATACCGTTTACAAACTGCACGAAATGGTGGTCTGGAACTACAACGTGCAGTTCGAGCTGATGCTCGGCTTCGGACTCAAGGACGTTACGATCGAGTACTCCGAGAACGGCGAAGACTGGACGGTTCTGGGCGATGTGGTGTTCAACCAGGCTACGGCGCAACCGACTTATGCGGCCAACACGACCGTTGATTTCGGCGGTGTGCCGGCCCAGTACGTCAAGATTACCGTCAACAGCGGCTGGGGAACGCTTCCCGTGCCTCAGTTTGGTCTTAGTGAAGTACGCTTCCTGCATATTCCGGTCCAGGGCCGCGAGCCCCAGCCGGCGAACGGTGCTGTGGATGTCGCGGCGGACGCCGATCTGAGTTGGCGGGCCGGTCGCGAAGCGGTCTCGCATGAGGTCTATCTGGGCACCGATCCCGACGCCCTGGAACCGATCGAGACGACCAGTGCGACCACCGTCGATCCCGGTGCTCTGGACCTGGCGACGATCTATTACTGGCGGATCGACGAGGTCAACGACGCCGAGGCGATCAGCACCTGGGCAGGCGCCGTCTGGAGCTTCTCCACGGAGGCCTATACGGTCGTCGACGATTTCGAGAGCTATACCGACGACATTGACGGGGGCGGGGCCATCTTCCTGACCTGGATCGACGGCTACGAGATTAACGACAACGGCTCGACGGTCGGTCACATGGAAGCGCCGTTCGCCGAGACGACCTTCGTCCATGGCGGGGCGCAGTCCATGCCGGTCTTTTATGACAACACCGGCGCTGCGGTATCCGAGGCCGAGTTGGCCTTGGCCCAGAACTGGACGGCTAGCGGTATTACGAGCCTGGCCCTCAGTTTCCATGGTGATTCGGCCAACAGCGGCGGTCAACTGTATGTCAAGATCAACAACACCAAGATCCCTTACGACGGCAGTGCCGTCAACCTCACCCGTCCGACCTGGAATCTCTGGAGTATCGATCTGTCCACGGCCGGCAATGTGAGCAACGTCAGTTCGTTGACGATTGGTATCGAAGGCGCCGGGGCAACCGGTGTCCTGTATATCGACGACATCCGGCTGTATCCCGAGGTCCTCGAGTATCACAGATTCCCCGATATTACCGGGGCCGGTGATACCGTGCAGGGTGTCCCGAACGATGGCGATTGGCCCGATACCGAGACACCGGATTTAGCGGTTGACGACAACGTCAACACGAAGTTCCTGCACCGCCAGGGCGGTGCCATGGCCACTGGGATTCAGGTAACCCCGGCGATGGGCGCCACGATCGTCACCGGATTGACCCTCACCACGGCCAACGACACGCCCACCCGGGACCCCATCACCTTTGAGTTGTCCGGTTCCAACACGGGCATCGATGGGCCGTATGAGTTGATCGCCGCCGGCGATGTCGTCGATTTCGCTGGTGCGGCCGAGTGGCCCCGCTTCACGAAGAACGAGACCCTGACCACGTTCGACAACGCGGTGGCGTACGCGCACTATCAGATTGTGTTCCCGACGCTTCGCGGCGCAGACGAGACGCTCATGCAGATCGCGGAAGTGGAACTCATCGGTTCGACCCCGTAGGCGGGTCTCTGATGAGGTCTTGCACAGTCTGAGCATCGACTTGGGGCCTGTGTCGGGAGACAAGAGACACAGGCCCCCTTGTTTGCGTGACCGTGTCGGCAAAAATAGCCGGCGGGATTACGTAGTTTCCACATGTCGAGATGGCTGTTGTTGTGCCGATAATGTGGATAGGACGCCGAGAAAAACTATTGTCGATAGTAAGCGTTTTCGGTACAAGGGTATTGTTCGGAAGCGTCGTGTTTTGAGGCTGTCGTTGTAGCGGCGGCTTTGGCAAAGCGGGCCTGCCGGTAGAGGCGGGCGGAGGATTGTCACGTCAGGTGGGAGGTTCGGACGCCATGTGGATTTGCGGGCACACGCAGAGGGGGTGGAACTCGGCATACAGCGCGTGCCGACATGGCGATTCATTCGGTCCAATCATGCCGTCTCAGGCCTTTCCCATCGCAGCGCGCCGAGCGGGCGGCTCCTCTAAAATTACCTTAGATTTGGCTGGAAGCCCTGGAGGTGTGATATTGCACCTTGGGGACGGACGAGTGCTCCAGCGCGTGGTTGGAGCACGGGTAGCGTAACTGCCGGGTTCTATGAAGGAGGATTATTATGTGTAAGAAATTGTTTGTGCGAGCATCTCGTGCATCAAATTTCCGATCAGTCACGCGACGCCCGGAGAGGCCCCCTTCAGGCACCCCAACATCCCGCGTCCTGTGGCTTGTGGCGTTTGCCATCGGGTGGACGATGACCGGGTACGGTGGCATTGCCATCGGGCAGGTCGCCGGCGTGGACGATTCGTCCGACATGGCCGATTCGAGCGGCGACATCAAGCGCGTTGAGGCATGGGTGGAGGACGGCAATCTGAATCTGACGATGACGGTGTACGGTGTTTTCGCGCCTTCGGTACAGGAGACGCCGGCAGGCATGAGTAACCGATACTACTACCATTGGCTCCTCGATACGGACAACAATCTGGCCTCCGGCTTCCAGAACTCCGAGTATGAGGGCAACGCAACGAACTTGCAAAACCCCATTGGCGTTGATGTGGTAGTGATGTTCGGCTGGCGCGACGGCAACACCAACGGCGTGGAAGTCTATGTTGCATTGACCGAAGAGATCCTGTTTGAGGACTACGAATACACGATTGACGGTGATACGATTCATGCCGTCATCCCCTTGGTAGATTTAGGACTGACCCCAGCCGACGTCATCGCGGTGTCCGCGTTTCAGGAAGGCGCGTCTAACGATTGGCAGGTTGATTGGATCGAGTCGGCTGTCCTGGCATTGACGGTCACCAAGGCCACCAATCCTGTCCCAGAAACGGAGAGCGACGATATCCCGCGTGATGTGATCCTGGGTTGGGAACCGGGTGCGTCCGCCGCTACCCATGATGTGTACCTTGGGACGACGTTTGACGATGTCAACGACGCCAGTCGGGCCGATCCGAAGGGCATACTCCTCAGCGAGTCTCAGGCCGATACAGCCATTGACCCCGGCCGTCTTGAGTTTGGCCAAACCTATTACTGGCGTGTGGATGAAGTGAATAGCGCACCGGACTTCACCGTATTCAAGGGAGATGTCTGGAGCTTTACGGTTGAGCCGTTTGCCTATCCGATCGAAGGCGTCATCGCCACCAGTAACGGGATCTCCGAGGAAGGCGCGGGGATCGATAAGACGGTCGACGGTTCGGGCCTTAACGCGGCCGATGAGCACTCGACTGAAGCGACCGATATGTGGCTGGCCCTCCCCGGCGCGGATCCCCTCTATTTGCAATACGAGTTCGATGGGGTTTACAAGCTGCACGAAGTGCTTCTCTGGAACTACAACGTCCCGTTCGAGTTGGTTCTCGGCTTCGGGATCAAGGACGTGACCGTCGAGTATTCCGAAAACGGCGTCGACTGGACGGTTCTGGGGGATGTCGAGTTGGCCCAGGCGACGGCCCTACCGGATTACATCGCCAACACCACGATTGATTTCGGCGGTGTCGCCGCCAAGTTCGTCAAGCTCACCGTCCTCAGTAGCTACGGCACACTGCCTGAACCTCAGTATGGTCTGAGCGAGATCCATTTCATGTTCATTCCGACGCAGGCCCGCGAGCCGCAACCGGCCGATGATGCTGCCGATATCTCCGTAGCAACGGCGCTGAGTTGGCGAGCCGGTCGCGAAGCGGCCTCGCACGCGGTCTACTTTGCCACCGATCCCGAGTCGCTGGCCCCGGCCGGTACGACGGATGCAGCAACGTTCGATCCCGGTGTATTGGATCTGGAGACCACGTATTACTGGCAGGTCACCGAAGTGAATGAGGCCGAGGCGATCACCGCCTGGGCCGGCGCCATCTGGAGCTTCACGACACAGGCGTATCTGGTCGTCGATGACTTCGAGAGCTATACCGACGACATCGAGGCGGGCGAAACCATTTTCCAGACCTGGATCGATGGCTACGAAATGCCTGGCAATGGCTCGACGGTCGGTCATCTCGAAGCGCCCTTTGCCGAACGCACCATCGTCAACGGCGGGGGGCAGTCCATGCCCTTGTTCTACGACAACACAGAGGCCGCCACGTCAGAGGTCGAGATGGATTTGGTTCAGGATTGGACCGCCAGCGGTATCAAGAGTCTTTCGCTCCACTTCCAGGGCGCCGAGGGCAACACGGGGCAACTGTACGTCAAGATCAACGGCGCGAAGGTGCCTTACAGTGGCGATGCCAGCGATATTGCCAGCGATGTTTGGCTGCCGTGGAACATCGATCTGTCTACTGTCGGGGGTAACCTGGGCAATGTCAGTTCGTTGGCGATCGGCGTCGAAGGCGCCGGGGCGACCGGAGTGGTGTACCTCGACGATATCTGGCTGTGTCCCGATACGCCTTAGTACGTTAGACCGGCCGGCCGCTGAGCGTCGACATATCAGGCGTTCTGACGTGCTGAGGCCACTTTGGGAAGACCAACGCGGGGCTTGGGTCGGTTTGGCCTGAGCCCCGTTTTTATGCGCGGCGCCGCTGGTCTGCTTGGCCGGTCGGTGTTTGGGGTCGGCAAATCGCGTTTGCAATTCCGCGCCTCTCCGGTTAGAGTACCCCTGGAATGTAAAGTCTTGTTTGGACCGGAGTTTCGCTGATGGCGGATAATCAACCGACACGCGATGAGGCGTTGGCTTTGTTGCAGCAGTACAATGAGAACGAGGCACTGATTCGTCATGCCCTGGCCGTTGAGGCCGTGATGCGCTATGCCGCGCGCAAGCGGGGCGCCGACGAGGATATGTGGGGCGTGATCGGTCTCGTTCACGATCTGGATTATGAACGGTTCCCCGAGCAGCATTGCCATAAGACCGAGGAAATTCTGCGGGCGCAGGCCTGGCCGGAGGCGTATATCCGGGCCGTGCTCTCTCACGGCTGGGGGATCTGCACGGAGGTGGAGCCGCAGAGCGATTGCGAGAAAGTCCTCTATGCGATGGACGAGTTGACGGGATTGGTGGCCGCGACCGCGCTGGTTCGACCTAGTCGAAGCGTGCTCGACATGAAGACCAAGTCGGTCAAGAAGAAATGGAAGGACAAGTCATTCGCCGCCGGGGTCAATCGCGACGTTATTGAGAAGGGGGCCGCGATGCTCGGCGTCGAGTTGGCCGAATTGATTGAGGATGCGATCATGGCGATGCGGGAAGTCGCCGATGAGATTGGCCTCAAGGGCAACGTCGGCGGTTTGGATTGAATGCCGGTGAGTGAATCGGGCCTTATGGTTTGGAGATGACCGCGTCATGGATGTGAGCAAAGTAGTGTTTCGGTGTGGTGTATCGCCTGCGGAGGGGCGGACGCCGCAGAGGTCTCGATGTGGACGTCTCGCGGTGTTTCTCCTGCTGGGCGGCGTGCTCGCCGCGCTGATGCTCTGGACCGCCGGCTGCGCCGACGAAGCCAGTAAGAAGGCGGCTCTGACGGACGAGGAGATCGAGCGTTTGACCTTTGCGCCCAAGCCCACGCGCCCCGATGAGTTGGTTGTCAGTGGGGAGCCTCTCTCTTGTGAGGACGTTATCGCCGATCCCCCCGACCGGGCGGCCTCCGGCGACTCTTTCCAGAAAAGGTTGGAGGCTCTGGCGGCCGCGACGACGTTGGAACAGTTCCTGGAGATGGCGCGGCCGCAAGCGCGTCGACAGCTCGACAGCCGCATCACGAACATCGTACTCTACAAACGGGCCAAGCGGGAACTTGGTGAGAAGGTCGATGAAACGCTGGATGACGTGACCGAGAAAGAGTTGCGGCGTTTCGTTCTGGAGCACGGAGGCAACAACGCCCAGGCCGACGAGGCCCTCAGGGCGCTTGGGATGAATCGTTCCACGTTCAAGGAATTCAAGAAGAAGCAGATGCTGGCCCAGTACGCCGTTTCATCGAAACTGCCCAAGGCCAGGCCCTTCACCTATAGTGAACTGGTGGCGGCTTATGACGAAATGAAAGACCAGGTCTTCATCCGGCCGGCCATGATCCAGTTTCGACTGATCGACATTGAGGCGACCAAGATCGAGTTGACCGATCCGAACGACGACCCCGTCCAAGCGGCGCGCACGCTGGCCGAGCAATTGGTTACGAGGGTCATCGCCGGCGAGGACTTCGGGAAACTCGCGGAGGAATACTCGCACGGCTATCGCAAGGCCTACGGCGGCTTGTGGACCCCGCGGGACCCCGAGTCTCTGGCCGAGCCCTATCGCGTATTACCCGGCGTTGCCGAGAAAATTGAGGTCGGTCAGATTGCCGGTCCGATCGATGTCCCCGGGCACGCCTTCGTTATGAAGTTGGAGCAGAGGCGACCGAAGGGGCACTATGCTCTAGCCGAGGTGCAGGAACAGGTGGAAGAGAAGATCCGAACCGACCGTCGCGTGGCGGCGCTGCAGCGTCTGGACGCCGAGGTTGCCGAGCAGAGCGCCGTGGCCAACACCGATCAGTTCCTCGACCATTGTCTGGAGCGACTGTACCGCACGGTTCGTCCGTCGACTCCGTAATCCGTGTTGACCTTTAGTTTCGGGAAATAGATGGAAATCATCGCCCATGGTATCGACCTGGTGGATAGCCCGCGCATCGAGCAGATGGTCGAGCGGCACGGCGATCGGTTTGTCAACCGGGTCTTTACGGCGGCTGAGCAGGCTTATGCCCGCGGTCACAAGAATGTGATTGAACGCTATGCCGGCCGCTTCGCCGCCAAGGAGGCCATCCTCAAGCTGATCGGGACCGGCTGGCGCGGCAAGATCAAGTGGACCGACATCGAAGTGACAAATGATTCCGTCGGACGCCCCGAGGTGACCTTGTCGGGTGAGGTGCAGCGGATTGCGGAACAACTGAAAATCAAGCATGTCAGCATCAGCATCACGCACACGGCCAACTTTGCGATCGCCTCGGCCGTGGCGCTGTCACAGTCTCATGAAGCCGAATGAATTCGATTGCATCGTTGTGGGAGGGGGGCACGCCGGGGTCGAAGCCGCTTACGCTGCTGCGCGGATCGGTGTTCGGACCTGTCTGATTACCCTGGGCAAGGATACGATCGCCAAGATGAGTTGCAACCCGGCGATCGGCGGCTTGGGCAAGGGCCAGATCGCTCGCGAGATCGATGCCCTGGGCGGTTTGATGGGTCTGGCGATCGACGCCACGGGCATTCAGTTTCGTCTATTGAATCGATCCAAAGGTCCGGCGGTTCGCGCCCCTCGCGCCCAGGCGGACAAATACCAATACCAGGATTTCATGCGCGAGCAACTCGAGCGAACGGCGAATCTGACCATCGTCGAGGCGATGGCGGCCGAGATTCTTACCGAGGGTCCACGGGTCAGCGGGGTGCGCTGTAGTAACGATGCCACCTATGTTGCCAAAGCGGTGATTCTGACAGCCGGGACGTTCTTGCGCGGATTGATGCACATTGGCGCCGAGCAGTCTCCCGGGGGGCGACTGGGGGAGCCGGCGGCGAACGATCTTTCCGAGAGTCTCGAGCGGCTCGGTCTGGAGGTTCAGCGTCTAAAGACCGGCACGCCTGTGCGGCTGGATGCCTCGACCTGCGATCTTGACAAACTTGAGATGCATCATGGCGACGCCGATCCCGCTGCCTTTTCGTTCATGACCGAACGTCTCGACCGTCCCCAGATCCCGTGCTGGATCACGTATACGAACGAGCGGATTCATCAGCTCATTCGGGACAACCTGGACCGGGCCCCGCTGTACACCGGTCAGATCCAATCGACCGGGCCGCGCTATTGTCCCAGCATCGAGACCAAGATCGAGCGGTTCGCCGACAAGAACCGCCATCAGGTCTTTCTCGAACCGGAGGATGAGGCGCAAACGACGATCTACTGCAACGGGATCAGCACGTCGCTGCCCCGCGATGTGCAGGAGCAGATGCTCCGACTCATGCCGGGCACGGAGAGCGCCCGGATCGTCCACTACGCCTATGCGATCGAATATGATTATTGTCCTCCGGTTCAACTGCGACCCAGCCTGGAGACGCGCAGAATCGCAGGTCTGTTTCTGGCCGGGCAGGTCAACGGCACCAGTGGCTACGAAGAGGCGGCCGGGCAGGGCCTGATCGCCGGCGTCAATGCCACGCGAATGCTGCGCGGAGAGGAACCGCTCGTGTTGGGCCGTGACCAGGCCTACATCGGCGTCATGATTGACGACCTGCTCACGCGGGGGATCGACGAGCCCTATCGCATGTTCACCTCGCGGGCCGAGCATCGCCTGGCCCTGCGCAGCGACAACGCCGATCGGCGTCTGACGGAGATCGGTCACTCGGTCGGTCTCGTCGATCGAGACCGCTATGATCGGTTCCGGAAGAAGCTCGGTGAAATAGAATCGCTGCAGCAATACCTGCAGGCCACCCGCTCGAAAGGCGAGAGCCTGTGGGACGTGTTGCGCAAGCCCAACAACGAGTTGGCTGAGACTCTGGCGGAGATGCCCGAGGTCCAGTCGGCCGGTTATGGACGCGAGGTTCTGGAGGCCGTCGCAGTCGACGCCAAGTATGAAGGCTACCTGGCCAAGCAGCAGCGGACGGTGGCCATGCAGCGCAGGCTGGATAGCAAGCGGATTCCGGCGGGTCTTGATTACGCGACGGTCGAGCATCTGCGCGTTGAAGCCCGGGAGAAGTTATCGGCCTTCCAGCCGGTGACGCTGGGCTATGCCTCGCGCATCAGTGGGATCACGCCAGCCGATATCACCGTCATTCAGGTCCATCTGAAGAAGTACTACAACTCAGGAACGAAACGCGACTGAGAAAAGATGCGCGAGGTGGTGACATCGTGTTCGATCTGTCCGAGAATATATTCAATCGCACGCTGGCCCGGAACGAGCGGAAGTTCAAGCTGTGGCGCTCGGCCGGATTGTTGCTCACCTATCAGTGTAACGCGTCCTGCGAGTTTTGCTACTACCATTGCACCCCCAACAAAGGCGGCCTGATGCCTGTTGAGATGTGCCTGGCCGCGTGGCATTCGCTGCGAGAGTTGGCCGGGGAGACGGCGAAGATTCACCTGACTGGAGGCGAGCCTTTTCTTAACTGGGACCACCTCGTTGCGATCCTCGCCGAAGGCCGACGACAGCAGCTTGGCCCCGTCGATCTCGTCGAGACCAACGGCTTCTGGGCAACCAGCGAGCGTCTGGTTGCAGAGCGACTCGACACGCTTTTGGGCTTGGGGGTCCAGCGTCTGAAGGTCAGCATCGATCCGTTCCACCAGGAATACGTGGACATCGAGCCTGCTGGCATGTTGGCCCGTAAGGCGTTGAAGATGTTCGGGCCGGAGAATGTCTTGGTGCGCTGGGAGAAGTACCTCACCCAGCCAGTTGACATGAAGGACCTTTCAGTTGCCCAGCGGGACAAGATTTATCTCGAAACGTTTCGGGAGTTTCCGTTTCGTTTCACCGGCCGGTCCGCCGATCATCTGGCCTGTCTGCTGGCTTCCAAGAGGGCCGACGCTTTCTCAGATTCCAACTGCAAGGCCGATTTCCTGGGCGCCAAAGGCGTCCACATCGATCCCTATGGCAATGTCTTCAGTGGTACCTGCAGTGGGATCATTCTGGGCAACATCAACGAGAGACCCCTCGCAGAGATGTGGAGGCGGTTCAGCCCTCAGCGCGATGATCTCATAGGGACGCTCTGCGAGCAGGGGCCCTACGGCCTGCTCGAGCGAGCCGAATCTGTAGGTTATCGTCCATTGGACGCCTACGCCGACAAATGTCATTTCTGCACTCACATCCGCCAGTTCCTTCTCGATTGCGGGGCCGAGACGCAGGTCATCGGCCCTGTCGACTGCTACCGTTGAGCTAGCAGGCAGAAAAATTCCAGAAATCTCAAGTTTCTGCTTGTCGAATTGTTACGAGTGTAATATTAGCAGTGTTACAGGCGTAATAGTAAGGAGCCCGCTATGAAGACACCGAAGATTTCAGAAGCCGAGTGGGAGGTCATGACGGTTCTCTGGGGCAAGTCGCCGCGGACGGCCAACGACGTCGTCGAGGCGCTCTCGCAGAAGACGCACTGGCAACGCGAGACGATTCGGACGCTCATCAATCGGCTCGTGCAAAAGAAGGCGCTTGGATTTGAGAAACAGGGCCGGCAGTATCACTACCACCCTTTGGTCGACCAGGCCGAGTGCATCAAGGCTGAGACGCGATCGCTGCTCAAGCGATTTGGCGGCGCCTCCATCGAACCAATGCTCGCTGCGTTCGTGGAGGAGCGGCGGCTTTCCAGTGAAGAAGTGGGGAAGCTCAAAGACATCCTCGCCGGCGAGCAGACGGGCAAGGGCGGTAAACGAAAGAAGCGAGACGCTTAGCTGCGGAAGGAAGGACCATGGAAACACTCTGTACAAGCATTTCTCCGCTCTCGGCGTGGCTGCTGAAAACGACTCTACAGGGCAGCCTGCTGATCTGTCTGATCATACTGATTAGGTTCATATTGGGCAGGCGACTGTTGGGCAAATGGTCATTCTGTCTTTGGTTGATTCTGCTCGTGCGGCTGTCCTTGCCCTGGGCTCCGCAAAGTGGCCTGAGTCTCTACAACCTTGTGCACCCTTCGCGCTGGATGCGATTGGCACCCGCGTTGACACCGGTGGTGGAGGGCGGAGCATTCGTCGTTGCCCTGGAGCAGTCGGTTCACTCGGGAGAGGCCAAGATGTCCGAGCCAGCGTTGACGCCGGCGCTTTTGGAAGCCCCATCGGTGGAGGGACGCTCGACGCCATCTCAGTTCTCCGGCGCCGCTGCAAGTTTTTTCGTTGTCTGGGCCAGTGGGGTTGTCATTCTGACGGGCTACGTTCTTGCCCGCAACCTTCGATTCTGGCGGGCGATCAAGGGCGAACGGCCTGTGACCGACCAGAATATCCTCGACCTATTGGAGGATGGCAAAATGCAGATGGATGTCCAGACCCTCGTCGGCGTCATCGTGACAGACAAGGTCAGGACGCCTGCGTTGTTCGGCTTCGTACGCCCGCGTCTGCTGCTGCCTCAGGGTATACTCGAAATCCTCTCACTCGATGAACTGCACCATGTTCTTCTCCATGAATTAGCACACCTGAAACGTCGGGATATCTATTTCGGCTGGTGGATCGCGATGCTGCAGGTCCTCCACTGGTTCAACCCGCTCATCTGGTTTGCCCTTCGTCGCGTGCGGGCCGACCAGGAGATAGCGTGCGATGCGCTGGTCTTGTCGCGTATGATGCCGGAAGATCCCCCCGAATATGGCCGCACGATGCTGCGTCTGCTCGAGCGATTCTCCCAGCGCCAGTACCTGCCTTCCGTGGCCGGACTGCTGGAAGACGCATCCCAAATAGAAAGGAGAATAACCATGATAGCGCAATACAGAAAGCACTCACCGAGAACGGCTGGAGTCGTGGGACTGATCGTCGTTCTGTTGGCCGCAACGGCGCTCACCAACGCGCGGACGACACGCTTCGATGGGCTTGACGAGAAAGTGCCCCCCGGGCTGCAGAGGAATCTGCTGGTATACTATTCGTTCGACCGAGACGGGGGGACGAGGGCCGTGGATATCTCGGGCATGGACTTCCACGGTGTGATACAGGGGGCTGGGTATACCGAGGAAGGTTGCCTCGGCGGTGCGATGCACTTCGATGGAAAGGATGACTCCATCCGAGTTGCCCCAGAGGTGAGCCTGAAGGCGTTCACCATTGCCGCTTGGGTCAAGACTCAAACGACCGCGATGAACAATCGCCGCGTTTTTATGCTGGATCAGGGCGGGGAGTATTTCGCCTTTGAGGGCAACAGCCAAGGCGGGACAGCATTCGGTATTGCCGGTGGGTCGCACGATGGAGACATAGGTGTTGCTGAGTATGATTGGCGCCTCCAGCCCGGGCAGTGGACTCACGTGGCTGTCACGTTCACAGGCTCCGAGGCCAGACTCTATCGAGACGGCGTACGAACCGAGACCGGTCTCGTTAACAAGGGCCGTTTGACGGGAACGGTCTACGTTGGTGGTGTCGACGCACACAACGGCGAGTATTGGCACGGAGACATCGACGAACTAGCGGTGTTCAATCGCGCCCTGACCGACGGTGAACTGGGGCAACTCTACGCGATGGCAGGTCCGCAGCCCATGACACGTCCAGTCGGAGATACTGACGAGCCCATCGCCGTCTGGAGATTTGACGGCGATGCTCGTGACAGTGTCGGCAACAATCACGGGGAGGTCTATGGTGCGATGCCGACGGCAGGTGTGTCGGGCCAGGCGTACGTTTTCGACGGGCAGGACGACAATGTGGTGATCCGTAACGTGCACCTGCATTCCTTCAGTGTCAGTGCTTGGGTCAAGACGGAGATTACATCCGTGAATAACCGCCAGATATTCGTTCTGACGGACGGTGCCCGGTGCTATTCGTTGCAGGGCAACGCGGGCGGTGGGGTCGGTGTCGATATCGCTCCTGACGACGAGATGAACGAGTATGACTGGCAATTCGTCGTGGATAGGTGGACCCATATTGTGCTCACCCACGATGGGAGAATATTCAGAATCTTCAAAGATGGCGCACTGACTCAGGAAGGCGGGGCCCTGACCGAAGGTGTTACGGGGACAGCGTATATCGGTGGGTCAGATACGCACGACCAAGGATACTGGAAGGGGGCTATCGACGAGGTCGTGCTTTGGGAGCGGCCTTTGAGCCGGTCCGAAGTGAAGCGCCTTTTTGACTCCTACCCGTTGGATGCCGAACGGGCTGTGCTCTCCGGTGTCCTTCAGATCAATGACTTCGAAGGCCGGTGGCAAGGCGTGGCCACGGATAAACCGGAGGACGGAACCTCAAGAGACGATCTGGCCGTCGATTTGCAGATGACGGGTGATGGTCGGATGACTGGAACGGCAACGGGTGACTTCGTGGGACCGACCGAGCAGCCTATTGAGAACGGGCGGGTCCAGGGACAGCGATTGGCCTTTGAGGTTCGCCATCGTAGCGGCATACGCATGCTCATTCGGTTGGAGTTGCAAGACGAAACACTGCAAGGCGAGGGCCTGCCCATCGATTCCGATGGGGATCGTTGCGATATCACGCTCGAACGTCTGGCGAACTGTATCCCGGGGCGGTAGTCACCCGATACTCGCTATTCAGCGGCGGCCAGGGCGTCCTTGAGGGTCAGGGTCCCTTCGTAGAGGCTGCGGCCGACGACGACGCCGGCGACGCCGATCGGATTGAGGTTGCGGATGTCGGCCACTTCCTTGACACCGCCGGAGGCGATGACGGGGGTCTCGACAGCCTGGGCCAGTTCTTTGGTTCTTTCGATGTTGGGGCCGATCAGCATGCCGTCCTTGGCGATATCGGTATAGATGATCGCCGCCAGGGGCAACTTGTCCGCCTGGGCGGCGAACTCCAGAACGCTCTGCGTGCTCTCCTCCAGCCATCCGTGCGTGGCGACCATCGCGCCGCGGGCGTCGAGTCCCAGGACGACCTGGCCAGGGAACTTCTCTGCCATCCGGCTGAACCAGGCAAAGTCGCTGACCGCTTTGGTCCCGATGATGACCCGGGTGACTCCCATATCCAGCAATTGTTTGATCGAGGTCTCGTCGCGCAGCCCACCGCCGACCTCGACCTTCAGCAGGTCCAATTTGGCGATCGAGGCGATGGTTTCGGTATTGACCGGCCGGCCCGCCTTGGCGCCGTCCAGATCGACCACGTGCAACCAGCGGGCGCCGTCGGTGTGAAACTCCCGCGCCTGCTCGGCCGGATTGTCTTTATAGGTGATCTGCTTGTCGTATTGACCCTGAATCAGGCGAACGCACTTGCCATCTCGCAGGTCAATGGCCGGTATGATTTCCATATGTCTGCTCCTTGAAACACCGAACGGCGGTGCTGGATTCTCTCGTCAGTTCATACAATCTCCAGGCTCGAAACCTGGTGCCGCCATTATCCCCAAAAGGGGCGGCTTGTCAAACATGACGAATGACAGGCGTTTCATTGGGGAGTTGCCATACGGTGCGCCGGCACCTGGAGATTTGGACTTGTCTTGGCCACGGGCGACGCTACAATCGGGGGACTGATTGCTCGATAGAGACATAGGATATTGGAGGCCGATCCATGGACAGACAGGCGCATCGCGGTTCAAACTCCTCTCGCATAGCATCCATGCCGTCGCGGTTCATCATAATGGTTCTGGCGGCTGTTTTGGTTGTGGCCTGGTCGTCCGTGGTCTATGCCGCGGTCAAGCCGGTCATCCTGGACACGGACATCTGCGATGATATCGACGACACCTGGGCCCTGGCGCTGTTGTTGCAGTGCCCTGAACTGGACTGCAAACTAGTCACCACGGCGGTGGGCAATACCGAGGTGAAGGCCCAGGTCGTGGCGAAATTTCTCGATAAAGTGGACCGGACGGAGATTCCTGTCGGTGTCGGTGTCAAGCAGCGCGACGGCGCCCATCGTCACACGGACTGGGCCAAGGACTACGACCTCGCGAGCTATCCAGGCCGGGTCTATGCCGATGGTGTCCAGGCGATGATCGATATCGTGATGAACTCGCCGCAACGTATCACGATCATAGCCGTCGGACCCGTGCCCAATGTGGCCGCGGCGCTCAAGCGTGAGCCGAGAATCGCGGAGAAGGCGGATTTCATCGGCATGCATGGCAGCATCTACAAGGGCTACGGCGGCAAGAGCAAACCCGACCCCGAATACAACGTCGTCGCTGATGTCGCGGCCTGTCGGAGGGTCTTCACCGCGCCGTGGGAGATCACTATTACGCCCTTGGATACGTGTGGGCTCGTCGTGCTCAAGGGGGATAAGTACCGGAAGATCCTGCAGCGGAACAGCGCGATCACGAGCAATCTCTTGCAGAATTATCGTCTCTGGCAGAAGAACGGTCTGCGGGGCGGGCACAAGGATCTGTCCGAAGCCGAACTCGACCAGTTGGCCAACAAGCAACTCTGCAGCCGCAGTTCCACCCTGTTCGACACGGTGGCGATCTACCTGGCGATCAGTCGCGATCTCGTCAAGATGGAGCAGTTACCCGTTGAGATCACCGATAAGGGGCATACGAAAGTGACGCAAGGAGCCAAGCAGATAAACTGCGCCGTCGACTGGCGGACCCTGGCCGGCTTCGAAGATTTTCTCGTCGAACGATTGACGAAGTAGGGCAGGAGGCTATCCCATCGCTTCGGAAAATGTCAACATCGTGGTAGTCGGCAGCGCCAACATGGACCTCGTGGTCAAAGCGCCTCGAATTCCCAGCGTGGGCGAGACCATCCTGGGAGGTGATTTCCTCATGGTTCCCGGTGGTAAAGGCGCCAACCAGGCGGTAGCGGCCGCCAAGCTCGGCGCGCACGTCCACTTCGTAGCGCGATTGGGTGACGATTTGTTCGGCCGGCAATCGGTCGCTAACTTTGAGCGAGAAGGGGTCGATACGACGCACGTCACTTCGACGAGCGGCGCCGCTTCGGGGGTGGCGCTGATTACGGTGGACACGGATGGCAACAATGTGATTGTTGTGGCCCCCGGCGCCAACCACGAGTTGTCCGCGGAGGACGTCGGGGCCGCTGAGGGTGACATTCGCATGGCCGGCGCGGTGGTGGCGCAGTTGGAGATCCCTATCGAAACGGTCGCCTGTGCGGCGGCACTGGCCCGGGAAGCGGGGATTCCCTTTGTCCTGGATCCGGCGCCGGCGCAGGAGTTGTCCGCCGATCTGCTGAGCAAGGTCTCGGTTCTGACCCCCAACGAGACGGAGGCCCGGATTCTGACGGGGGTGGAGGTCACGGACGAAACCTCCGCGCGCGCAGCGGCCGCACGATTGCGGGCCGGCGGCGTCGAGGCGGTGGTGGTGACGATGGGGGCCCAGGGGTTCCTCCTGGCCGGTGGCGATGCGATGGAGTTTGTCCCGGCCGTTCCGGTCCGGGCAGTCGACGCCACGGCGGCCGGGGATGCCTTTACGGGCAGCCTCGCGGTCGGTCTGGCCCAGGGACAGACGCTGCGTGACGCGGCGCGGTTTGCCGCTCGGGTCGCGGCGCTGTCGGTGACGAAAATGGGGGCCCAGCCCTCCATGCCGACAAGGCGGGAAGTGGACGCATTCAATTAGCGAAGAAACCGGCTTGAGGAGATAGCCATGTATCAGTTGAGAAGACCGGCAGCGTGGTCGCTTATCTTTGCCGTCGTAGGAATGGCGGCGATTCTGGGCGGATGCCAGAAGAAGACCGAGGATAAACCGACGGTTGCGTTGATTATGAAGTCCTTGGCCAACGAGTTCTTCAAGACGATGGAGGATGGCGCCAAGGCGCACCACGCCCAGCACGAGGCCGAGTATGACCTCCAGACTCGCGGGATCAAGAACGAGACCGATGTCACCCAGCAGATCGAGTACGTCGAGTTGATGATGGCTCAGGGGGTGGACGCGATCGTCATCGCGCCGGCTGATTCCAAAGCGCTGGTCGCGGTGTGCAAGAAGGCGATGGACGCCGGGATCATCGTGGTCAATATCGACAACAAGTTCGACGCCGATGTCCTGCGCGACAAGGGTGTCAAGATTCCTTTCGTCGGGCCAGACAATCGAGAGGGGGCTAAGTTGGCCGGTACGTATCTGGCTGTCCGGCTGAATCCAGGCGACAAGGTTGCTATCATTGAGGGTGCCCCCAACGCCTACAATGGCATCCAGCGAAAACAGGGCTTCGAGGAAGCGATGATCGCAAGCAGTATGGATATCGTCGATTCCCAAACCGGTTTCTGGGAGGCCAACAAGGCCGAACTGATCGCCTCGGCGCAGATCAATAAGCATGCCGATCTCAAGGCCATTCTCTGCGCCAACGACAGCATGGCGATAGGTGCGGTCGCCGCGTTGGGGAACGCCGGGAAACTGAAGGCGATCCACGTGATCGGGTTCGATAACATCGCTGCGGCCCAGCAACTCCTCAAGGAGGGCAAAATCCTCTGCACGGTGGACCAACACGCCGATCAACTGGCTTCATACGGGATTCAGTACGCCTTGGACATGCTGGGGGGCAAAGCCCCGACGGCCGACAAGGAAACGCCGGTGGACCTTATCACGGCTGAGACGCTCTGACGATGTCGCCGAGACCGGATGCACTCCTGACTGTCACTGGGATCGACAAGGCCTTTCCGGGCGTCCAGGCGCTTGTTGCTGTCGATTTCGATTTGCGGGCGGGCCAGGTCCATGCCCTCGTCGGCGAGAACGGTGCGGGCAAGAGCACGCTGACGCGCATCATCGCGGGCCTGGAGACGGCCGATGCCGGGAGTATGACGTTCGACAGCATGCCCTATCAGCCAAGGTCTCGGACCGAAGCCGAAGGGCTGGGCGTCCGCATGGTGATGCAGGAACTCAACCTGATTGCCACCCTGACCGTTGCGGAGAACATCTTCATTGGGAGGTTACCGAGTCGCCTGGGCTTCATCGACTACCCGGCACTGAACAGGAGGGCAAGAGAGGTCACCGAGCGAGTTGGCCTGGCGGATATCGATCCATCGGTTCCGGTCCATTCGCTTGGCGTGGGCCAGCAGCAGATGGTGGAAATTGCCGCCGGACTATCTCGCCAATGTCGCGTCCTCGTGCTCGACGAACCCACGGCGTCACTGACCGATAGTGAGGTCAAATTGCTCTTCGCTCAGATTCGAAGGCTCAAGGCCGACGGCGTTGCGATTGTCTATATCTCGCATCGCATTGAGGAGGTGCTGGATATTGCCGATTGCGTTACGGTGCTGCGTGACGGCCGGGTGGTGGGCACTCAGATGGCCGGGGATCTGAATCCGGACGATGTCATCAGCATGATGGTGGGCCGTGATCTGGAGCGAGAGGAGTTGGCGCCGAGTGGCGCGAGGGGGGATTTGGCCCTGCACGCGGTCGGTTTGCGCGGTGGGGAAAAGGTGCGAGACGTTTCTTTCGAGGCCTATCGCGGTGAGATTCTCGGGGTGGCCGGTTTGATGGGCTCGGGCCGGACTGAGACAATGCGATTGATCTTCGGCGCCGATCCACTGGAGGCCGGGGAGACGTATCTGTATGGACAGGATGTGCCTACTCGTATCCGGACGCCACACGAGGCCGTCCGGCGGGGCATCGCCTTGCTCACCGAGGATCGCAAGGGGCAGGGGTTGCTGCTGTCCTTGCCTGTCCGGGCGAATATTTCGATTACGCATCTCGATAATGTCAGCACGCTGGGTTGGGTCAATGGCGGGCGCGAGCGATCGGTGGCCCGCAAGTATGTCGAGTCCCTGGCGATCCGGTGTGCTTCTTGCGAGCAGACGGTCGGGAACCTGAGCGGGGGGAATCAACAGAAGGTGGTAATCGCCAAGTGGCTCTTCCGAGATTGTGACATTCTGATCTTCGACGAGCCGACGCGGGGGATCGACGTTGGCGCCAAGTTCGAGATCTATCGCATGCTCGCCGACTTGGCCGCCGGGGGCAAGGCCATTGTCTTTGTTTCGTCCGACCTGAAAGAGTTGATGGCTATCTGTAACCGAATCATGGTCCTTTCGGCCGGTCGTGTGGCTGGGACGTTTGGGCGGGGCGACTGGTCCGAAGAGGGCATCATGACCGCCGCATTTAGTGAATATGTCAGTGGAGAATCGTCTGCTCATGCCGCCCGTTGAGATATTGGAGGCCGATCTGACTCGGCCGGAGCACCAACAGGTAGTCGTGGAACTTCTCGACGCCTATGCCGCCGATCCGATGGGAAACGGTGCGCCCCTTTCGGCTGAGGTTCGACGCGCCCTGATCCCGGGATTGCGGGAGCACCCCACCACGCTCATCTTTCTGGCCTTCCAGGGCGGCGAGGCCGTCGGCATCGCCGTGTGTTTTCGTGGATTCTCAACGTTTAACGCCCGACCTCTCATCAATATTCATGATCTGGCCGTGTTGCCCGCCTGTCGGGGGCGGGGGGTCGGACGGCAACTTCTAGGGTCGGTGGAACAGAAGGCGCGGGACCTGGGATGCTGCAAGCTGACTCTCGAGACACAGGAGAACAACCTTCGGGCTCGGCGCATCTACGAAGCCGCCGGGTTTGCCCAGGCCGTCTATGAGGAAGCCGCCGGAGGCTCGCTCTTCCTGGCCAAGTCGCTCTAGAGCGACTACGGCGTGACATTGCCGGACCCGGCGGGCAGGGTGTGCTGGATTTTGATGGGCACGTGTGATACAGTGAAACCCGTGCAGCAGTGTATTGTTTAGCGTTTCGGAGGCACGATGCAGATGACTCGATTGCGTGTTGTTGTGACGGGATTGTGGCTTGGATGTCAGGTCGCTCTGGCAACCACAGGGCAGGCGGGGCCAGCAGAGAACACGGATCTTGTGCGGTTTCTTCCCAACCATGGCAATAGCGTCTATAGCGCTGCCGGTCTGCTTCGTCAATGGCCTTCTGAGGGCCCCAAGGAACTCTGGCGGGTCGAGATTGGCTTGGGCAAGAGCGCTGTGGTGGAAGCGGACGGCCTGGCGTTCACGGCGACACAAACTGACAAGAAGCAATGGGCGGTTTGTCTGGACCCGCTAACCGGCGCAACGCGCTGGAAGCATCTGCTGTATCCTAAGGAGAACCGCCATTTCGCTAAGGGCCCTGTGACGTCACCGGTGATAGATGGCGATCGGGTGTACTTCATTCCTTATGCGATCTACAAGAAGGATGTGTGGGAGATGCGTTGCCCCGTCGTCTGTCTCAAGACGGATGGGACGGAGCTATGGCGTCTGGACGAGACGGTCTGGGCGACGGAGGGGGCTACCCCACTGGTCGTGGGCGAGACGCTGTATATCGGGGCCGACAATCCTCAACGCGTGGTTCTGGCCGCCGTGGATAAGATCACCGGCGCCGTGCGGTGGACGGCCGCCGTCGGCGAGTCAGAGAAGAACCGGGAACTGGGGGCGCCGGCCTCGCTGACGTATCAGGAAGTCGATGGCGTTCCACAGGTTATTGTCACAACCTACGGAACGCGCGAGGTCCTGGGCATGCACGCCCAGACAGGTCGGATCATGTGGCGCTATCCTTATCCGGCCGGGATCATTATGGGGATGGTCAGCACGCCCGTGGCGATCGGGTCGCGCCTGTTCCTTACCGGAGGCGAGGGGACGAAACGCAACTTCTCCGCCTGTCTGGAAATGACGGCTAAGGATGGCGCAGTTGCCTTCAAAGAGTTGTACCGAAGTACAGAGCTTCAGACCAATAACTACAACACGGTCGCGGTCTTCCAGGACGCGGTCTTTGGCTTCGGCGGGCGCGGCAAGGTTGGCTTCTTCCACTGCACCGACTTCTACGATGGCCATCTGCTCTGGAAGGAGGAGACCGACGATTGGTCGAAGGATCAGCAGGTGGTTATCGCTGACGGATTGCTCTTTGCCTTGACCAAGAACGAAGAACTGGTGATGGGGCAGGCCAGTCGGCAGGGCTATAAGGAACTGGCTCGCGTGCGTCCGGGCATCAAACTGGGCCGACCCCAGCAGCCGACAATCGCCAATGGCAGGATGTATCTCAGAGGTAATACCACGGTCGTCTGCTATCAGCTCACCGATGAATAGGGCTGGAAAAGCCCCACGGAAGAGACCAGTGCTTGCAGATCGACCGGTCCCAAGATACTCAGGGGGCGCCCGATCCGTGCTCTCTCAGGCGACGATGAATTGGCGTGATGGGCCGCGATGGTCCCACGTTGGGTGGCGTCGGGTCATCCGCAGTTCCGATTCGCCTATCAGCCACCTGACGAAGGGTCTGGGATTGCTTCCCTGTTTTCCACCCACATAGAGAAACGCCGGTTCTTCGCTTTGCCAGAATGCATCCGTTTTTGAAATGTCGGGCCCTTTGCCGCGACGCGCGCCGGTTCGCCTCAGATCATATACCGTAAAGGTTTCGCCTCGGTCGGTTGTGAAGACATAAATCCCGGAAACCCTGCCGTCGCGGGTCGCAGAGGGTCGGCCAAAGCGTTCTACGAGGTACATCGGCGGAAACTCAAGGATCGTCAAACTTCCCGTTCCGCTGATGTCTGCACCTGGATTGCACTTGTACATATCTAATGCCTCCTGATTGGTTGCCCTCGAAGCATCCCTTGAAGGCGGTGTTGCGCCAGGCTGCGGTTTCAATCGCTTCTTACGAAAAGCAACCGTTCACCATGCTATTATACCATTTTCGCCCATATCGGTGCGCGCCGAGGCATTGAGTAAACGGCTAGGTTAGGTGAGTTTTTTACTTGGTGGGCCGGTAGCGCTGTCCTTTACTCCACCCGGCCGATAGGGTTGACGTGTAAGGGGGCTTCGCATACAACGGGTGTCGGAATAGACTTGATGTCAAAGTGATGCTTGGTGAAGAAGCTCGGTCGGATGATAGGTTCGTGAGGCGCTTATGGATGAAGGCAGGGTGGGCAAGCGCATAACGATCAAGAATCTCGTCGCCGACTACCTGGGTCTGGTGGCGGCGCTGGGCTTGCTCGTGATCATTTTCGGTTGCACGGCAAAGAACTTTTTCAGCGTCACGACGTTTCGCACGATTGCCAACCAGATTCCCGACACGACCATTGTGGCCGTCGGTATGACGTACGTGTTGATCATCGCCGGCATCGATTTATCGGTGGGCTCCGTCCTGGCGCTGGCCAGCGCGGTGCTTGGCATTTGTCTGGTCAATTGGGGATGGTCCCTGGCGCCGGCGCTGGCCATGTGCCTTTCCGTGGGCCTGTTCTGCGGGGGTCTCAACGGCCTGGTCGTTGTTCGCTGGAGGTTGCCGTCTTTCATCGTCACGCTGGGCATGCTGGAGGCGGCGCGCGGGGCGGCGTACCTGGTGACAGACTCTCGCACGATTTACGTTGGTGGTCCGATCGAAGTCGTTACGGATGCGACGATTCTGGGGCTGTCCCTTCCTTTCGTCCTGGCGATGGCGATTGTTGTGATCGGCCAGTTGGTTCTGTCCCGAACCGTTTTCGGACGGTATCTGGTCGCCATTGGCACGAACGAGGAGGCGGTGCGCCTTTCGGGCATCGATCCGCGTCCCTACAAGCTGGCGGTATTCGTGTTGTGCGGACTGCTGACGGCCCTTGCCGCGGTGATCCAGACGGCGCGGATGTCCTCGGCCAATCCGAATACTGCCATCGGTTTCGAGTTGCAGGCCATTGCCGCGGTGGTCATCGGGGGAACCAGTCTCATGGGGGGGCGTGGTTCCGTTGCTCGCTCTTTCTTTGGCGTTCTCATCATCGCCGTGCTGGGGGCCGGCCTGGCTCAGGTCGGGGCCCAGGATCACACCAAGCGGTTGATTACGGGCTGTGTTATCGTGGCCGCCGTTATTCTCGATCAGTACCGCCGCCGGAGTCGATGACTTCAGAAGGCGTTATGAGCCAAGTAGTTGCGCTTTTGGAAGGGGGGCGACTGGCATGCGTGACGATGGATTCACTCGATTGTTGAATTGTTTTCTTGACAATGCGGACGGGACAAACGATAATTTTAAATGATAATATGAACCCGGTTGCGGAGGTACAAACCATGCGTCTTGTACTAAAGCACAAAGACGGCGAAACGAGAGAGTTGCAATTCGAGACTGGGCCTATCCAGATAGGCCGGGCCGCTGATAGTCACGTCTTCCTGCCCGATCGCACGGTTTCCAAGAATCATGCGATAATCGTCTGCGCCGACGGTGGCAAGTGGGAGGTCCAGGACCTGGACTCTGCCAATAAGACCTACCTTAACGGGGAGGCCGTTCACAAGGCGGAGATCAAGACGGGCGATGCGATTCGTATCACCGACTTTACGCTGGAAGTCAATCTTGACGAGCGACCCGAGGCGAACCTCCAGGCGCAGTTTGAGGACACGCTGAATCTGGAAGCGGGACTGGCCACGCCGATGCACGAGACGGTGGTGCGCAAGCCCGATGCCGGCCATGCGCCGGCGATGCGTCTTCCCGCCAAGCGCCTGTCCGATTTCTCCCAGGCATGCGATACGATCTGCGGGGCGGCGAATCTGGAGGATCTTCTAGTCTCGCTCCTGAACGTCGGCGTCCAGCAGTTCAGTGCATTCCACATATGGTGCGCCCTGCGGGAACAGCCGAACGGCCCCATGACCTACCATGCGGGCAAACGCCGGGATGGTCAGCCTGTCGAACTGAGTGAGTTAATGCTTGCCGACAAGATTAATAACGCCGTCGAACGGGCCCAGTCTCTGGTCCTGCCGAGGGTGGCGGCTGATCTGGAGTCGAAGGAGCGGATTCGCTCGGCGCTTATCGCGGCCATCTGTGGTCCGGCGGGTTGCTACGGCGTCATCTATGTCGACAACGCGATGGTCCACGACCACTACACGCTTGGCGATCTGGACTACCTGATGATCGTCGCGATGCACACCGCGGCGGTCCTCAAGAGGTTTGTGACGTAATCGCTCGAACGATGTCGGTCTGACTAAGAGCCACCCATTGGGTGCTTGCGCCGGCGCCACAGCAAACAGCCGGGAGGGGGAGATTCTCATGTGGCGCGTTGCGCGGGAGGCGTACCTGTGTTTGGAACACGGGTGGGGCCGTGTTCACCATGCTGTAGGCAGCCTTTTCACTTCTCTCCGATCACTGCTTTTCTCTGCCCAGAGTGCCGATGGTCGGTATAATGGGCCGCAGCATTGACGACTATCACTCTGGAAAAGCCTGGTTGATGGATGGGCTGGTATTGGAGACGGCGTATGGGCATGAAGATTCTATTTTCTACAGCAATAACGCTCGTGGTTTCGTCGACGGTCTCGGCTGCGTCGGTCGGCGTCTATTTCGGGACATACACCGGTGGTGGTGACGGTAGCAAGGGGATCTATCGCAGCGTACTTGATCTGGAGACGGGGGCCCTGACCGGCCCTGTCCTGGCGGCCGAAGCGAAGAATCCCTCGTTTGTCGAGATTCATCCCAATGGGCGATTCCTGTATGCAGTCAGCGAGGCGGGCGGTACGGGGACTGTCAGTGCGTATGCTATTGGTGCGGCGGGAGACCTGGAGTTTCTGAACCAGCAATCGTCGGGCGGGGGTGGCCCGTGCCATGTCAGTCTCGACCATGCCGGCAAGAATGTGCTCGTCACCAACTATGGCACTGGCAGCGCCTCGGTGATCCCGATCCAATCGAACGGCAGACTCGCAGTGCCGACCGGTTTCGTTCAACACACCGGTTCCGGCGCGAACCCCAAACGTCAGAAGGGGCCCCACGCCCATTCGATCAATGTAAGTCCGGACAATCGCTTCGCGTTCGTCGCCGATCTTGGTATCGATAAGATCATGATCTACCGGCTGGACATTGAAGCCGGAACGATTGTCGCCAACGATCCTGCTTACGCGAAGCTGCGACCGGGAGCCGGGCCGCGACACTTCGCTTTCCACCCGAGCGGCAAGCACGCCTACGTGATCAACGAACTCGACTGTACGATGATCGCCTTCGCCTATGATATAGCATCCGGCGCGTTGAAGGCAATCCAGACGGTCCCGACGTTGCCCAACAGTTTCGACGGCGCCAGCTCATGTGCCGAGGTGCGCGTACACCCGAATGGCGAATTCCTCTATGGCTCCAACCGAGGACACGATAGCATCGTCGTCTACCGTATCGATCCTGCCGGGGGGACACTGACCTACATCGAGCACGAGAGAGCGGGGATCAAAACGCCCCGCAATTTCAATATCGATCCGAGCGGGAAGTTTTGTCTGGTCGCCAACCAGGGAGGTGACAGCGTGGTCGTCTTCCGAATCGATCCGCAAACCGGATCGCTCGAGCCGACGGGACATAAAATCACCATTGCCAGACCCGTCTGCGTTCGCTTCCTGCCGCCACGTGGGAGCAATTGAGGTGGTCCAAGGTGTTCTTGAAAGGACGCCTTGCTCGACGCGACGCAGGTCCACACATGTCTTTTGCTATACGAGAAACTCGACGGTGTAGGTCTGTGGATTCTTGACGGCTTTGACCGCTTGTGGGAGGGTGGCCAGTTGGGTGGTGAGCCGCTGCTGGACATCCGCCATGGGCTCAGTGGTGGTGAAGGGTTTGAGGAGGTCTTCGGCGCTTGGGTCGAGGGGACCGACGATGTCTTTTTCGCAGCGTTTGCTACCGATTACGCGGAGGACGGTTTTTCGTCCCGGGCGGGTGTGTTTTCCAGGGGAGGTCTTGACCAGCCCCTTGCCGGCGTATTCGACGATCTTGTAGACGATCTCGATGGCGGGGGCGTGCCGAGCGGCGCCGTAGCGCGTGCCGATTCCGAACCCGTCGATCTGCGCGCCTTGCTCCAGCAGACTGCCAATCCGATATTCGTCGAGGTCGCCACTGACGAAGATCTTCAGGAAGTCGAGGTCTTGTTGTTTGAAGTAGTCGTGGGCATACTTACTCAAACCGACCAGGTCGCCACTGTCGATGCGGATTCCGCGGATCTCCACGCCCGTTTGTTTTCGGAACGCTCTGGCGACTCTGGCGGCGGTCTTGATGCCCTGAACAGTGTCGTAGGTGTCAACCAGTAGGACGGCGCCCTCGCGAAAGATCTCGGCAAAGTCCCGAAAGGCCTGCTCCTCTGAGTCGTGGATCTGCACGTACGAATGGGCCATGGTTCCCGATGGGACAAAATCGAGCGCTCGAGCGGCGAAGACATTGCTCGTGCCCTTGAATCCCGCGATTTGGCCGCCGCGCGCGGCGCGCAGTGAAGCGATCGGTCCCTGGCAACGGCGCAGTCCGAAGTCCAGAACAGGAATGCCCCGACTGGCGATCATGGTTCTGGCCGCCAGGGTTGTCTCGATGATCGAGAAGCCCAGGATATTCAGAATGTAGGCTTCCAGCAGTTGGGCGTCGAGGATCGGCCCCGTCACTTCGAGGACCGGCTCGTTGGGGAAGAACACGGTTCCCTCGGGCAGCGCCCGGATATGAACGTCCGGTTGGAAGCTGAGGAGATGGTCGAGGAAGTCCTTTTCGAATCTCCCGGTGGAGCGCAGGTAGTCGATGTCGTCCTCATTGAATCGGAATGCGTGCCGATACGATGCGATTTCATTTAGGCCGGACATGACGAAGAAGCCCCAGTGCTCCGGCAGCCGGCGCACCGTGACCTCGAAAGATGCGATCTGCCCCAGGCCTTTCTTGAAATAGACCTGTCCCATGGTCAGTTCATAGAAGTCGGTAAACAGGCCGGGCGTTCCATCGATCAGCCACATGAGAGACACCCCTTGCATTCACCGAATGTAGTGACGCCAACGCCCATCTCCCGAAACGTTGCATAGATTTCTTCTTCTGGTATCGAGCCGAGTCCTTTTGTTGCGTCGCTGAGCAGTAGCAGTTTGATTCCTTCGCGTCGAGCCAGGCCGCGCAGGACACAGGAGACGCAGAAATCCAGTGCCACGCCGAAGACGACCACCTGTTTGGGCCGGATCAAGTCGACGAGCTTGTCCGTGTTGGGGTTTGCAAAGACATCGAGGCAGTCCTTGCGGATCACGATGTGAAAAGGTTGCCTTTGCACCAGCCTGCGTAGGTCTGAGATGTTGGTTTCTGCGATATCGATATGGTCGATCGGTATTTCACCCAGATAGCCAACGCGCTTGCCGCCTGGTGTGTCCGCCATACAGTGGGGCGGGAAAGTCTCCTTGAAGTCGGGCGTCTCCGATATCTCGGGATCGTCTGCGTGGTGCCAATCGATGTCGGCGATCATGGAGAATCCGCCGTCCAGGGCGAAGCGACGAACGGCGCTGACGGTTTCGACAATCTCTTCGGCCCCCGGCACATACAGTCGGCCTTCAGGCCTCATGAAATCGAATTGCGTATCGACATCCCAGAACAACGTGTCCATCTTCATAGATTACCCTTTTAACTTCGCTCTTGACCAGATGCCTGTTTGCCGGGCAATGGCTCTGGCAATCTTATCTTCCATTGCCTTCATGTCTGCACTATTATAAGGCCCATGAAAACACTGACTAAAGAAATCTGGATGGACGTGCCGCAGCGTCGAGAAATCATTTCGATTCATCGTGAAGTGGAGAGGCTGGTTGAGGAATCCGGTGTCCAAGACGGCTTCGTGCTGGTCAATGCGATGCACATCACCGCCTCGGTGTTCATTAACGACAACGAATCGGGGCTGCACCATGACTACGAACTTTGGCTGGAGAAACTGGCCCCCGAGAAGCCTCACTCTCAGTATCAGCACAACGGCTATGAGGACAACGCCGATGCCCACATGAAACGGCAGGTCATGGGGCGTGAAGTCGTGGTGGCGATCACCGATGGCAAGCTCCATCTTGGCCCCTGGGAGCACATCTTCTACTACGAGTTCGACGGCAAACGCCGCAAGCGCCTCCTGGTCAAGATCATTGGTGAATAGAGAGGCGGGCGCGTTGTGACTCTGGCAGTGTTTCTTCTCAAGACGATAGGTATTTCCCTCTCCGGCGTGATGGCGCCGGGGGCCGTGACGGCTGCGGCCGTGGCGCAGGGGTCGCGCCGGCGTTGGGCCGGCGTGCAGATGGCCATCGGTCATGGCATCATCGAGATACCGCTGATCTTCTTGATCACGTTTGGCTTGGGCGTGCTATTCCAGGCCGAGGCGTTCAAGATTGGCGTCGGCCTTCTCGGCGGGGCGTTTCTCGTCTGGATGGGGATCGGCATGCTGCGAGCCATCGGCAAGGTCGATTCGGCCGGCGGTTTGATGGGGGCTGCCGGGCCCTTGATGACCGGACTGATCCTATCGATCAGCAATCCCTATTTCCTGCTGTGGTGGGCGACCGTCGGGTTGAATCTCACACTGGAGGCCCGAGAGCTCGGTTGGGTCGCTTTCCTGCTTTTTGCGTTGCTGCATTGGCTCTGCGATCTGGTCTGGTTGACGATTTTGTCGTTGGCCAGTTTTCACGGCACGAACATCTTCGGTCCCCGGAACCAGAGGATCGTCCTGCAAGTGTGTGGCATCGCTCTGGCGGCGTTCGGCGTTCATTTCATCTACCGCGCCATCCTGTTGGCCCGTGCGGTGTGATCGGATACATGGAGGCCTTCCCAAGGGCCGGCGACGGACGCTTGTCCGGTCGTGACAGCCGCTAACGGTTTGACGGGGTGAGGCTTGCCGGGGTTTCGTCGTTGGAATCCACCGATTGGATCTGTTCGATCAGTTGCTCTATTTCCTCACGCGGCAGTCCGTGGCCGGGCTGGAGCGCCAGAGCTTGCTGAGCGATCTCCATCGCCTCGTTCTTTGCCGCCGGGCGGTGTCGGGCCAGGAAGCGGGCCAGCCAGAAGTAGACGACGGGGTTCTTCGGTTCTATCTGCAGAAGGAGGCGGAAATGTTCCTCCGCTTCGTCGAGTTGGCCGTCATTTTCCAGAAGGCGAGCCAGATGACCGCGTAGCGATCCGCGCTCGGGAAACAACTCGACGGCTCTGATCATGGAGTCGAATCCTTCATCTTTCTGTCCCAATTGCATTTGGGCGGCGCCGAGATTGAACCACAGGTACGCATTATCGGATTCGACCGTCAGTGCATCTTGAAGCCGGTTCAGACCGTGCTCCTCAATAGGTCGCTCACTCAACACATTCCACATGATCAGGATGAGCCACGGCCTCATTTGTTCGCGGTCCCACAGGCTTTCGAGAACCGCCAATCCCTTGTTGGGGTCGCGATCCAGAAGGAATTGTCCATGCATCATTTGGAGCATGGGAGACTTCGGATCAAGCCGCAGGGCGGCCTGGTAATGGTTCTCGGCCTGTTCGCTGTTTCCCTGTGCTTCCTGGAGTTGAGCGGCCAGGACGCGCAAGGTGGGTGATTCGGGGCGTAACGTCAGCAACGCTTCCGCTTTTTCCGAGGCTGCTTCGTATTCGTCTCTTACAAGGAGTTTGTGAGCCTCCAGGAGCAGACGCGTGGCCTGGTATCCATCGGTCGCTTTCGTCAGGACCGGTCCTGAGGCCGTCAGAGATTGACACTGGTTGTTCTCTCGGGCCAGGCGTCGGGCTTGGGCCAGCGCCGGACCCTGGCTGGCTAGCAGACCATCGCCGACGCTCTTACTGAGCCGGACGAAGCACCCGGCGGCCTTGAGTGTCCCCGGAATAATCATGGGAGTCCCGCTCCAGCCTGGGCCCAGTTGTCCTCTACCGGCCAGTGAGATGAAGCGTGGGTCTTGCTGTCGGACCGCGACGAAGTCGACCTCCAGGATGTTGCGTTCGGCGATGAACGACGGTGGAAACGGCAGCGTTGATTCAGCCGGAATTGCCGAGACAATCGGTACGATGCCAATGGCCTCCAGATTCGCAGCACACAGCAACTCCCGATCGGTGGCCAGTTCGAATGCCGGGTGTCCCGCCCAGGGGACTTTGAGCACGATCAGATCCTGCTGTTGGTCCACGGCGACAATTTCGGCGTAGCTGCACTGGCCCAGATAGGGGCTCACGACCTTGATCGCGCCCAGCATTCGGTGATCTCCCACCTCCGAGGCCTCGGCCACGACGTGATAGGCGGTAACGACCAGCGTGCCGTCCCCGATGAAAAAACCTGTTCCCGGCTGGCCCGCCGTAGGCGTGGTGGTCAAGATGATCGCCAGGCAATCTTCGGGTGTGGTCGCCCGCGCCGATGCGTGGCAAAGGCAGGCGGACAGGATGACAGGTAACAGGCAGAGCCAGAAGTTCTTCATCGTTCTCATGGCGTTCTCAGGACTCCTCAGTCGCTATGTCCGAAAGCCCAGGCCGCGTTTCTTGGCGAGCAGTGAGGACCTCCCCGAGCGTGTGTTTGGCCAGGAAGTTCTGCTGAGCCTCTACGAGTTTGCCCAAGGGGGCGTTTTCAGTGAGGTTCGGCTGGGCCATCGCCATGTCGGCCAGGGCTTCGGTGATACTCGATAGTTTGATTTGCCCCGGATCTCGGGCCGGAATGAGGCCGGGTCGAGGTTCGGAGCTATTGACGAACAGCCCCTTGTCGATCAGGTGTTCGGCGATGCTCTCGGCCAGTTCAGAAGGGATCTTGAGTCGGTTACAGAGCGTCTCGCTTGGAATTGGGCCCTCATTTCGCATGAAGGCCTCCGCAATTTCTCGGGCGACATTGATGACAGTTAGATCGTTCGTGATGAACCATTCTTGCTTGGACCCTTTGGCTGCCTCAATCTCGGCCGCGTCCAGTGTCCTGATGTGTTGGGTTGTGAAGGTCAACTGCAATCCGAACAGGGCGATGATCCAGGTGACATGAATCCAGAAGACACCGAGCGGGATCAGGCCCACGGCGCCGTAGATCTTGCTGTAAGGGATGAACTCGGTCACATACTTGCCAAAGCCCCATTTCGCCCCGCTCCAGACCAGTGCTGCGACCGCTGCGCCCCAGAGGGCGGCGCCGGGCTTGACCTTGGTATTGGGGAGCATGAAATAGAGCAGAAAGAAGGCCAGCAGGGCGAGTAGATACGATAGGATAAAGGGTGCCACATGGGTTAGGACCCGGGTCTCGAGGTCCTTGACCGCTGCATATTGCGCGGCGCCGTAGATGCCGACGCCCAGCAGTAGGGGACCCAGGGTGAGCAGACCCCAGTAGTTGAACATGCGGTGCAGGAAGCCGCGCCCCTGCGAGACGTGCCAGATGTGGTTGAAGGCCCTTTCGATCGTGGACAGCAGCGCCAGGGCCGCCCAAATCACCAGCACGGCGCTGAGCAAGCTGAGCGATCCCTTGTTCAGCCCGCCGAAGAATCGACCGATGATCTTGTCGATCTGGTCAGTGAGCATGACCGTATTCTCCGGGTTCTCCGTGTCCTGAGCGTATTCGATTTTGGTCAGGTGAAGCTGTTCGTACGCGAACTTCTTGAGTTGGTCGCCATATCGCTGAAAGATGGGAGACGTCTGAAATATCAGGAGGACGACGATCGCCATGGGGACAAGGCCGAAGATGGTGTAATACGACAGGGCGGCTGCCTGCTGACCGGCGCGATTGCGCTTCAGGAGCCGGGCGCAGTGCGACCACAGGTTGATCTGGAAGACCAGAAACCGGCTGGCTCGTCCCAGTTGGGTGGTGGGGGTGGTTAGGAGTTCGCGTAGTAGTTTCATGGGGTTTCACCTATTAGAACAATCCTTCCAGCGCCTTGAAGACCTGATCCTGAAGGAGCCGACCGAGATCGAGTTTGGGCCGGTCGATCGTTCCTGTCAGGGAGACATCGATGCGGGGCCCGGCGTCGCGGTCGCGGCCGACACGCGCGGTCCGGCCGCGCAGCGTCCAGGGCAGGGTGACGGTCATGTCGAGTTTCCCATCCTGGCCGATCCTCCCGCCGAACGTGATGGGGTTGTCGCCGACGTCGATCTGCATATTGCTGTATTGAACCACGCCATTCTGAAAGGCGATTCTTGTCGGGCGAACGGTTAGTTTCTGTCCTCGTAGGTTTTCCCCGGACGCCTTGAGAATCTCATCGAGCAGGCCTGACGCCTCGACCAGCACGTCGCTGGCTGAGAAAGTGCCTACAACCTCGGCCTGGACGCCCGAATCGGCTGCCAGCGGGATGGCGAGTTTCTCGCACTGGAAATTGGCGATCCCACTGATGCCGGTGACATTGGCGAAGAGGGGGTTGACGTATTGGAGCAACTGAGCGGTCATTTCCTTGTTCAGTTCGATTCCCTGGGCCAGCAGCATGGGTTCGGGCGTTCGAAGCAGCCTGGACTTTTCCTTGAAATTCGCGTTGGCGGCGAAATTGAGCTGGCCATTATTTACGGTCGTGGTGAAGGGCGTGATTGTCATCATGCCCTGCTCGATCTGGACTTCCACCGCAGTCGGGCCAACATTCAAACCTTTGTAGTGGGCGCTTTCGAAACTGGCCGATGAGGAGGCATCCAGGTTCGCCATGAGGCTATTGGGGTCGTCGGTCGGGTACGTGCTGGCAAAGTTCAGCGAGACCGGCCGACGCCCGGCCAGATCCAATCCGGCGGGCAGAAACGGGGAGGCGATCTGTCCAACCGCCGCCCAGTCCCATTCCCCTTCAATTGCGCCGCTGACGCGAGTGGTCTTCCCCTGACGCGTCTTCTCGAATTGCCCCTTCTCTATCCTGATCTCAGGACTGTCGAGTCGGAACCGCTCCACGTTGATCGTTTTGGCATTCGGATCGATCTGTGCGTCAAACAGCAGCGTCACCTGTTCCTGTTCGAACGGCTCTTCTTCCGGGACCGCCAGCTTGAAGTTCTGGATCTTAGTGGCGTCGCTCTGGAAGCGGTACACCTTGTTCTGTCCCGTGATGGTGATCTGGGACTGGGCGATGCCGGCCAATTCGATGGTCTTGGGCATGCCTGCGAAGAGCACGGCGTAGGGTTTGGCCTTCTTCAAGTCGAGATCGCGCGCGGTCACAACCGCCTTCAGCGGAACGGTCGATTCCTCGTTCAGGGGGATGGTCCCGTTCGCGAGGGTCAGTTGGCCAAAGCTGCCCGTAACATTGGTGTGGTCAATGGCCAGCACTTGTTTCTCGCGGTCCAGGTTCAAGGCAAAGTCAATGTCGGCCCTGGGCTCGGCGACGCTGTTGCCATCGGCCGAGGCCAGCGCCAGTTGCGTCACAGACGCCATTCCGCTGACCGCCATCGTCTTTTCCTGAATCGCAATCTGTCCCTTGCTCCTGGCCTGTCCCGCCATTTCATAGGGACCCAGATCGGCGAACTTGCCCAGCTCTGCCTGGAATTTCGCCAAGTCGATCTGCCCGTCGTAGTCGATCTTCTCGAAATCTCCACTGGCATTGATCTTGGCAAAGGCGGCCGAGATATTGAGCGCATCGAGTTGAGTCTTCTTCTCGTCGGCCGACAATTCCAGACTGGCGACGACCGGTTCGCTCAGCATCAGCGCTTTGCCATCCACGTTGCCGGCCAGCCCGGTGACCTGCGTCTGTACCTTGATGGCGGCGCGACCGCCTTGGGTGGTGGTGCTCGCGGTCCCGGTTATCCGACCGGCCGTGATCTGCATGTTCTCTTTGAGGGCGAATGTTTTGGGCATCTGTGACAGCAGGGCGGGCAGGTTGCAGTCGAATTCGCCCTGTAGGTCATAGGAAGCTTCGGTCTTCAGGAGATCGCTCATGGATTTGACCGAGGTAGGCATCGTACCTGACGCGGTCAGCGAGGCCCAGTCGGTCAGGGCTTTCAATTCCTCAATTCGTATCGCCTGGCCTTCCTGGGCGAGTTCGGCATTGACCTCGAGGCGAGAGGTCTGCAGGCGATCTCCTTTCAGCGCCGCGCCGGTGATGTCCAGATTTCGCCCCGTGACCTTGGCGGTGACAGCCTCCATCTTGCCATCTTTCAACGTCCCTTTGACGTCGGCGGAGATTCGCCCCTTGGCCTGGAGCTCGACCCCGGCCAGTTCGAATACGGCCGCCAGCGAACCGAGCTTCAGGTCGTTGACCTCGACGACGACATCTCCGCTGGTGCCCTTGAGCGTCCAGCCGCTGCTCTTGGCCGGCGTGACCGTGCCGGAGGCGTGGATCTGGGCGTTGTCTCCCGCATCGGCGACCACCATGTCCACTTCAATTCGCGATGGCTGTCCCGGCGGACGCACGCTGAGTCTGGAATCGAGATTGGCGACCTGGATGGTCTTGCCACCGGTATCCGTCAGGCGAACGGTTCCGTCGTTGACGACCAAATCGCTCAGCAGAGCGAGCCCGGCTGTTTCCTTGGGTGGGCCTGTGGTCCGGCCGGGGGGACGAGCCACCGGAGCCGGTCGCTTGCGCAAGTCAATCTCTATCGATGGTTTGTCAATGATCGTCTCACCGAGGGACAGAGCGCCGCCCAGCAGGGCGCCGAGACGGGGTTGCGCATCGATACCGCTGATGCTCACGCGGGCCCAGCCAGCTCCGTCTTGGAAGCGGAAATCAGATATCTGTACGCCCTTGAGCCATCCCACGGAGAGCTTGCCGATAGCCGCGGTGCCGCCCGTCGCTCGATCGATCTTCGTCTGGATCATTTGCTTGAATCCATCGGAGGAAAGATAGACCGGGGCCAAGATCACGACAAGAAGGACGAGCGTCAATACCGCCGCGATTACCCATGGCCACCTTCGGGATTTGGCTCGTTTCGTTGTGCCTGGCTTGCTCTGTGTCTGACGTTCCATCGCTAGACTCCCATAAGAAACCCACCCGCTCTGCCAATGATCGACGGTGTCGCCTGTCATTGTATTACAAGCGGTCTGGAAAGTTAAGGGAAGAAATAACCAGCGACGGATGCATGCTGGGTTCAGGATTAGGCGCCCGGTGTTGTCAGACGACTCGGTACGCCAGCACGCTTAAGACTTGACGGAACCCATGTGATGGCCGCAAAGGCACCGAGGCGCGAGGCAACTGGCGAACCACGAGGGTCCCACAGCGGCGGCAGCAAGTTTAGCTGTCCATAATCTCTTTCGCCTTGTGGGCCACAACCCCATCGACCTTGTCTGAGAATTCCTTGGTGGTCTCGTCGACCTGTTTCTTGGCGCCCTTTAAGTCGTCTTCCGTGATCTCTTTGTCCTTCTGCTGCTTCTCGAGATGCTTGATCGTGTCACGGCGGACATTGCGGATGCTGATCTTGCTTTGTTCGCCGGCCTGCTTGGCTTGATTGACGAGTTGCTTGCGCCGTTCTTCGCTCAAGGGGGGGATGGTGAGGCGAATGAACTTGCCTTCAATGACGGGCGCGATACTCAGATCGCTGCTCTTGATGGCTTTCTCAATGTCCTTGACCGAGGCTGGGTCAAAGGGCTTGATCACGAGCATGTCGACGTCTGGAGTCGAGATCGTGGCCAGGGATTTGAGAGGCGTCAGATTGCCGTAATACTCGACTCTCAGATGGTCCACAAGTCCGGGTGTCGCCCGACCTCCGCGATAGGCCTTCAGTTCATCCTGTAGCACTTCCACGGCTCTGTGCATTTTGGACTTGCTCTCGGCGATGACTGCTTGGGTCGGCATGGCTTACCTCTCTGCTCCTAATGACATCTGATTCACGACGTCCCTGACGCGGCACAGATCTTGGTGCCGACGCGGTCGCCGCAGATAGCCCGGGTGATATTGCCCTTCTTGAAGATATTCAATACGACGATCGGGATGTGATTGTCGCGGCACAGACTGATGGCGGCATGATCCATGATGCGCAGGCCCTGGCCCAGCACGTCGTCGTAGGACAACTGTGTGAAGAGCTTGGCGTCCGGAACTTTTTCCGGGTCGTCGCTGTAGACGCCGTCAACCTTGGTGGCCTTGACCAGCAAGTCCACATCCAGTTCCGAGGCCCGCAGGGCGGCGCAGGTGTCCGTCGTGAAGAACGGATTTCCCGTTCCACCGGCCAGGATGGCTACGCGCCCGCGTTCGATGTGCCGCAGCGCCCGGCGTCGCAGGAAGGGTTCACACATGGCGGCCACCTCAATGGCGCTCAAGACCCGTGTGGGTTGGCCCAACTTCTCGAGCGTCTCCTGAAGGGCGCACGCGTTGATGATGGTGGCCAGCATGCCCATGTAGTCGGCGGTGTTGCGCGGGATATGGCTGGTCCTGGAAAAGGTCTCGCCCCGCAGAATATTCCCGGCGCCGACGACGACTGCCACCTGAGGACCCAACTTACAGATCTCGGCGATCCGCTGTGCTATTGACTCCAGCGCAGCGCCGTCAATTCCGAATTGACCCGGTTTGCAGAAACTCTCTCCGGACAACTTGAGCAAGACACGCTTGTACTTGCATTCTCCCATCGCGCTAGCACTGGCCCTTCCCTGGTTTCGCCTCCGACACGTCCATGGAGGCAAAAGCATGCTCTTTGCTCGGTTAGCCGACTTCAAATCTCACGAAACGTTTGATGGAGGCCTGGCCGCCGGCCTGCTTGGCTGCTTCGGTGAGTACCTCACGGACGGACTTGCTATCGTCCTTGACAAAAGGCTGCTCCAGCAGGCAGTTCTCACCGTAGAACTTCTTCATCTTGCCTTCCACGATCTTGTCGATGATCTCGGCCGGCTTGTCCTTGACCTGTTCGGCGTAAACGGCCTTTTCCTTTTCGACCGCGGCCGGGTCGATGCCGTCCTTATCCAAGGCCAGCGGCTTGCTGGCGGTAATATGCATGGCAATATCGGTGCCGGCCTGTCGGACCGCATCGGCGTCGGCGATGGTCGCATCGTTTGTGTCAATCTGGACCATCGTGCCGACCTTGCTATTGAAGTGGATATACGAAGCGATGAATCCGGGTCCGTCCAGCGTAAATCGGGCATAGTCGCCCACCAAGGTCTTCTCGCCGGTCTTGCTGACGGTCTCGGTCAGGACGTCATTGAACGTCTTGTCGTCGATGGTGGCGGCAAGCAGATTGTCGACACCCTCGGCAGCGGGACAAGCCATGGCGTAATCTGTCAAGAGGGCGGCCGTGGCGATGAAATGCTCGCTCTTGGCCACGAAGTCGGTTTCACAGCAGAGGCTAACCAGTGCTGAGGTCTTGCCGTCGTCGCTTGTCTTGGCGACCACCCGCCCGTTGGAGGTTTCACGCTCAGCCCGTTTGGCTAGGGTGGCCAGCCCCTTCTTGCGGAGGATCCCCATTGCCTTTTCAACGTCGCCATCGGCTTCCTGCAAGGCCTTCTTGCAGTCCATCATGCCCTGCCCTGACATCTTACGAAGTTTCATGACCGCCGAAGCTGAGATTTCCGCCATTTGAATCGACTCCTGTTATGCTGTTTTGAAGGTTTACGAATTTTCCGGGTCCCCTCACACCTCCGGCGACCCGGATATCTCTCATCGCACACCCCCCCCTGTACCGATGCCGCTTCAGTACCACAACCACGAGATAGTGCAAACCATCTCGTGGACGTCCTATCCAGTTGCCCAGGAGGGAAGGGCCGATTGGCCGCTAAGTGCCGGAGGAGGGTTGATCTGATTCTGTTTGTGGGGCGGTCTCTTCCGGTCCGGGTGTTGTCGTCGGCTCAGGCGTCGCCGACGGTTCGGGCGCCGCTGCCGGTTCGGGCGCCGCTGCCGGTTCGGGCGCCGCTGCCGGTTCGGGCGCCTCGGTCGCTTGTTCCTCGATCGTTGCCACGGCCGGTCCGGCGCTGCCGTCGGCGCGAGCCAGAGTCGGACGTCGGCTTGGCCGAGCGCGCCGCGGACGCGGTTCGGTTTCCTGCTGCCGGGCCGATACCATCGTCTTGCCGATGGCCACCGCGTCGGCGAGTTCATTTAGAATGATCTCAACGGCGCGAATGGAATCGTCATTGGCCGGGATGGCCACATCCACGGTGTCCGGATCGGAGTCCGTATCGAGGATGCCGGCCGTTGGGATACCCAGCTTGGCGGCTTCGCGCAGGGCCAGGTATTCCTTCTTGGCGTCGACGACGACGATGACTCCCGGAAGACGCGACATTTTCCGCACGCCGTCAAGGTTGGTGCGGATCTTGCGCATTTCTCGTTTGAGACGTGAGGCCTGCTTCTTGCTCTCGGCCTCCAGCGTTCCATCCTGCTCCATCGCCTCAAGCTGCTCTAAACGCTGCAGACGGGAGCGAACGGTCCGGAAGTTGGTGAGCATTCCGCCGAGCCATCGTTCCGAAACGAAGTGCATACCGCATCGGTTCGCAGCCGCTTCGACCGCTTTCTGGGCCTGTCGCTTTGTCCCTACAAAGACAACGTCGCTGCCGGACGAGACGATCTCGGCCAGCAACTTCTTGGTTACCAAGATGCCTTTGAGGGTTTTCTTGACGTCGATGATATGAATGGTTCCCCGCTTGGCAAAGATATAGGGTTCCATTTTCGGATTCCATCGACTCACGCCGTGCCCGAAATGCACTCCTGCGTTAATGAGTTCCCGTGCCAACTGTTTAGCCACAAAAACCTCCAAACTACGTTTGACTCACTTTCGGTGTGCCACGCAAACCGGGAAATCATAAAAATTTACCGAAAACCGCCGCCAGTGTCAAGTACTTTTATAGGGATAATTTTACTCAAAGTCCCGTTTTCGCCTTTCTCCGGACGGAGAAAGGGTTGTTCGCTCGGGCTACAGCGATTTGGGTGCGAGCCTCTCGCCGAGACGATCGGTCGCTCCAGAGAGGCACACACCCCCCGAGAACGCAATTGCGTGCGTCTTCTAAGCCATTTCGTCGTGCGAACTACACGCCGTTGCTGACCGCCGGCCGATCTGCGAGGGGGCGGTCAATACCAGACAGTAATGATGATATTGGGCTCGGTCTTTTTGCCCTGGACATCACCGGTCGTGATGTTTGTGTGCTTGATATGTACGTCTGGATTCTGCTGGAGCCAGCGGGTCATCGACTCGTCTAAGAACTCCATAGCGCCGGCGTGCAGTTTGGTGAAGAAGGTTTTGACGCCGGTAACTCTCTGGCCGGTAGCCGCAGCTGGGGCGGTCCGTGCCGCTGTGGGAGCAGGAGCCGCGATCTTGGGTGTCGGCTTGGGCGCGGGCTTTGGGACTGCCTTCGGAGCGGGGGCCGGCTGGCCGGTGCCGCCTCCGAGGTTCAGCGGCGCGCGAGAGACGCCCGGGGAGTTGTTGGCGGAGTTCTCTCCCAGGGGGATGGGTTTGTCGGAGTCATCGAAGGGGATGGGTTTGTCGTTGTTGCCCAAGTTGTCCATGTACTGTCCTCCGGATTAGGTCAGTTTACCAGTTCCTGAGCTATGTGACAATCGACGGTGCCAAGGCCACGCTCTCCATAAGTGGTTTTCCAAAAGACGATTACAGACAGAAAACTCGGGGTAGGCGAGCTAATGGACCTTGCTGCTATGCCGCTGTATTCTCTGTCGGGCGGCTCCTCTCTCGACACTGTCTTATGGCTTGTTTGGATCAGACGCCGGCTTTGTGGACTCGGCCTCTTTCTCGGGCTTGTCGCTTGGCTTCGGCTCAGCAGCCTTCTTCCTGGCCTCTTCGGCTTCCGCTTTGGCCTTCTCGGCCTCGTCTCTGGCCTGTTTGGCTTCGGCGGTGGCCTTGAGGGCCTTGGCTTCGGCGGCCTGGGCCTTGGAGGTTGCCTCGTCCGCTTTCGTGTTGACCTCCTCGACGTGAGCCTTGGTTTCGTCGAGCTCGTCGCTGAGATCCTGGATCTGCTGGCCTGTCTCCATGGCTTCCAGCCGGGCGGCGTTCTTGTCGGCCTCTGATTGCTGCTGGGCGCTACGGGCCTCTTCGATCTGCCGCTCACTTTCCTGTTCGCGGGCCTTGGTGCCCAGTGGATCCATCACGGCCTCGTGCAGTCCCTGCGTCATCGGCGAGGAATGCTGTCTCTTGAGCATGTCGATGATGTCCTGATTGGGCCTGCCGCCGGTGGAGACGGTGGGGGTCAGGATGAAAAGGACCTCTGTGCCTCGTTCCTCGAAGTCACGGCCGGAGAAGAGCATGTTTAGGATGGGGATGTCCTTGAGGATGGGCACGCCGCGGATGACGTCGCGCTTCTCGCTCTTGCGGATGCCGCCGATGACCAGGCTTTCCCCATGCCGGATGCGGTTGTCCTTATTGGTGATCGTTCGTTCGGTGACGATCGGAAGCTGTTTGATACCCTCCGGGGTCAGATAGGCCGAGATCTGAGCTGAGGTCTGCAGGCCGATATAGCCGTCGGCAAAGACATGAGGCGTGATCTCCAACGAGTCAATGATGTCGTAGTACTCGGTCTGAGTCCGGAGGATGGTCTCGCCGCCAAAACCACCGGCCTGGATAGTCACTTGTTGCAGAGGGACGTGTTGTCTGGACTGAATCTTGGCGGTCTGTCCGTTGACGATTTCCAGCGTCGGATTCATCAGGATCTTCAGGTAGCCGCGCGAGACCAGAATGTCGACCAACGCCTCGAACTTGTGCCCGTCCACGCCCGTGCTGACGCCGACCTTGAGCCCGAACTTCTCGCGAGCCGGGTCGCGCAGCGAAGCGCCGGGAAACGCCGGCAAGACCTTACCGCTGCTGCTATCCACCTTGCCCCCCAGCTTGATCTGCTCGCCGAACAGGTTCTCGATGAGGATCGAGGTTTCACGGTCGACGGTCAGGTCTGCGTACAATTCCGAGACGAGGCACTCAATCTTCACCTGGATGGGAGGGATATCCGTTTCGGTGATGATCTCCAGGACCGAATCAACGTCTTGCTCGGTTGGGCATCGGACGATGAGCTGATTCGTGCCTGGGTTGGCGCTAACGGTATAATCGCGAAGGGTGGTGGACTGGCCCTTCTTGTTGAACAGTTCCGTGGCGAACTGTTCGTGGACGACTTGCTTGATATCCTCGGCGGTGTGGTGCTTGCAGAAGTAGATAAGCTTCCACTCCTCGGCGCCGCCGACCATTTGCCTGATCTTCTTGGGAGGTGAATTGTAGACGGCTGGGATGGGGACATTCGGGTCGGCAATGGTCTCAATCCGGCTGATGTCGCGCAAGATGTTTTGCGCTTCGATAGCGGTGCCCCGCTCGTCGGGCCAGTCGTGGCATCCGTGAAGGCCCAGCGTCCCCAATACGACAAAAGCCACGAACAGTGTTCTCCTGTTGTGGCGGTCTCTTCGATTCTTGTCTATCATTCGCATATTACCTGTCGTCTGTACCTACGACATGACATCCATGGTTGTTCCACCCTCCCTATCTGCGCAGGTAGACGATACCTTCCGATATTCTATTGCATACTTCTCTATCGTCAAGGGCATTTTGATTGGATTAACAAAAATGGCTGTTTTAATCTTACCTAATTTAAAACTATAGACAAACGGTTCGTTCTTGCTATTTTGTACCCTTATGGCCCGACGAAAGAGACAAAATGTCACGGTGGGATTTGTAGCCCTGGGGTGTCCGAAGAACGTGGTGGACAGCGAGCGGATGTTGGCGCAAATCGCCCAGGCGGACATGCTGATCAGCAGTGATCCGTTCGAGGCGGATGTGGTTGTCGTCAACACGTGTGGGTTCATCGAACCGGCCAAGGTCGAGTCCCTCGAGGTCGTCGCGCAGGCGGTGGCCGAAAAGCGGGCCGGGCGCGTGCGCAAGGTTATCGTCGCGGGGTGCCTGTCGGAACGTTTGGGTCGGCGACTGCTCGAGGAAGCCGACGGCGTGGATGCCGTTGTGGGACTCGAGCATCGGGACGATATCGTTAAGATCATTCGGCGCAGCCTGGTGACCGATGGCTCTACGGTGTACGAGAGCTCCCAGTCGGAGTCGGTGGCCGATGACCGCGTGAGATTGCGAATCGGTCCAGGTCATTGGGCTTATTTGCGCATCAGTGAAGGATGCAACCATCGTTGCTCGTTTTGCACGATTCCTGCCATCCGGGGGCCGCTGCGCAGCAAACAGGCGTCGCTGATTCTGGATGAAGCGCGGGAGTTGGCTTCATCGGGGGCCTTAGAGCTGAATCTTATCGGACAGGATACGACGGTCTATGGGCGTGACTTGAAGATGGATGAGGGGGCCGCGTCTTTGCTTGGCCAGTTGGGCGAGAACCCGGATGTGGCTTGGTTGCGACTGCTATACGCCTATCCCACCGGCATCACGAGTCGCCTCATCGACGTGATGGCCGGGAGTGAGAAAGTCGTTCACTACCTGGATATTCCGATCCAGCACGCGAGTGATAGGATACTCAAGGCCATGCGGCGTCCGGATACCCAGGCGGGCCTGCAACGGCTGACGGAGGATCTGCGTGCGGCTATGCCCGATATTGTCCTGCGTACGACCCTTATAGTGGGCTTCCCCGGCGAAACCGACCAGGAGTTTGCGGACCTCGTCGAATTTGTTCGCTGGGCGCAGTTCGACGCCCTGGGGGCCTTCACATACTATCCTGAGGCCGGCACTCCCGCGGCTGAGTTTCCCGATCAGGTGCCCGACGAACTCAAGCAGGAACGACTCGATACGCTCATGCTCGCTCAGCAGGAGATCGCGTTTGCCAAGAATGCCGCGCGGGTTGGGAGCCGGTTGACGTGTCTGGTCGACTCCGTCGATGATCGCGGTCTCGGGTATGGACGTTTCTATGGACAAGCCCCCGAGATTGACAGTGTGTGCCTGGTCGAAAACTGTACCGCCGCGCCGGGACAGTTTGTGGAGGTCGAGGTGCTCGGGACGCAGGACTATGATTTGCTCGTGCGGCAAATTTGATGTTGAAGCGGACCTGAAGCGTCAGTACACTTGTCCCCATGTTGAAGTCGCTGCCCAACATTCTGACATTTTCACGCCTGGTGATGACGGCGGTGATCCTGGTGATGATCCTTTACAGTCCCCAGGTTGAGAACCACGCCTTCTTTCTGGATGTTGCCTTTATACTCTTTCTCATTGCCGGGTTGACGGATGTCGTTGATGGCCATGTGGCTCGCCGGTTCAACGCCACCTCCAAGTTCGGTCGCATGGTGGACCCTCTCGCTGACAAGGTGTTGATCTGCGGCGCGTTCATTTGCTTTGCGATTGTTGGCGAGCCGAAGCTATTCGATCTCTCTGCCAGGACGCTGGCGATTGTGCATTGGCTCGTCATTGCGATTCTCCTCTTGCGGGAGGTCTATGTGACCGTCTTGCGCCAGTGGGCGGAGGCGCGGGGCATCAATTTTGCGGCCACACGCTCGGGGAAGATTAAGATGCTGCTCCAGAGTATTGCCGTCGGCACCGTCCTGGTGAAGATGGCGCACGTTCAGACGGCGGCCTGGGGCTATTGGTTCACGACGCTCATATTCGTCGCGATGGTCGTTGCCACGATCGTCTCGGGCGTGTTGGCCACGCGACGACCCAGCTTGCGACACTAGAGACCGGAGGAAGCACTCCATGAGTTCTCGACCTCGTCGACTCGCATCAATCGGCGTTTCTGCTCTCGTTCTGATGATGTCCGGCGTGGGCCTTCTGGCCCAGGGGGCCGATGAGGTCTTGCCGACCTTGCCGGACGGCCAGCGTTGGGAACTGGCCTGGAGCGACGAATTCAAAGGCGACGAGATCGACCCGTCCAAGTGGGATGTGATGGGCGACTGGAAGCGGCGCGACGGGTTCTGGATCAAGGAAGATGCCTATCTGGACGGTCAGGGCCACCTCGTCTTGCGCACCAAGAAGGACGGGGATCGATACACCTGCGGGGCGATTCGAACGCGCGGCAAGTTCGAGCATCGGTATGGCTATTGGGTCTGCCGGTGCAAGTTCCCCACGCAGCCTGGACACTGGCCGGCCTTCTGGCTTCACGGCGATGCGGTGGGCCGGGTCGGGGACGAGGGCCGGGATGGGACCGAGATCGATATCATGGAGAAACCCTGGCGCGAGGACCGCAATACGCAGAACCTGCACTGGGATGGGTACGGCAAGGAGCATCGCCACGTCGGGACGACGTTCATGGTTCCCGGCATGAGCGAGGGCTTTCATACGTTCGGTCTCTATTGGACCCCGGACGAGTACGTCTTCTATGTCAATGGCCAGGAGACGTGGCGCACCAGCGGTGGCGGCGTCTCGCAAGTACCTCAGTACGCGAAGCTGACCGAAGAGATCGGCAAGTGGGGCGGTGATATCGCCGAGGCCAAATTGCCCGATCATTTTGTCGCGGACTATGTCCGGGTCTACGACGTGGCGGGCGAACCGCAGACCGTCGATCACCTTCGGCGCAAGGCGCTGATTACTCAGGCGGCCAACGTTCGGCCTTCGCCGCAACAACTGGCGTGGCAACGCCTGGAGTTCATCGCCTTCATTCATTATACCGTCAACGCCTTCACCGATAAGGAGTGGGGTGATGGCACGGAGAAACCCGCCATCTTCAACCCGAGCCAACTGGACGTCCGCCAGTGGGTCAGGACCTGCAAGGAGGCGGGGATGAAGATGGTCATTCTCACCGCCAAGCATCACGATGGGTTCTGCCTCTGGCCCAGCAAGCACACCGACCATTCGGTCAAGAGCAGTCCCTACAAGGGCGGCCGAGGTGACATCGTGGGCGAACTGGCGACGGCCTGCCGTGAGGCGGGCTTGAAGCTGGGGCTCTATCTGTCCCCTTGGGATCGCCACGAACCAACGTATGGCGACAGCAAATCGTACAACAAGTTCTACAGGAGCCAGTTGCGGGAGATCCTCAGCAACTACGGCCAGATCAGCGAGGTCTGGTTCGACGGCGCCAAGGGCCCCGACGCCAAGGACATGGAGTACGACTGGGATGGGTATTATCGGATCATCCGCGAACTTCAGCCGAATGCGGTGATCGCGATCTGTGGTCCCGATGTCCGCTGGGTGGGCAACGAGAGCGGCTACGCGCGAGAGACCGAGTGGAGCGTGGTGAATCGCTCCGTCACCAATGCCCAGCGAAAGAACCTGGGGGCTCTCGAGTCGCTGGGTGATGGGATGAACCTGGCGTGGCACCCGGCTGAGACGGATGTCTCCATTCGCCCTGGGTGGTTCTATCACGCCAAGCAGGATGGCCAGGTCAAATCGGTCGAGCAGTTGTTGGACATCTACTTCACTTCGGTGGGACGCAACAGCGTGCTGCTCCTGAATCTGCCGCCGGATCAGCGGGGGCTCATTCACGAGAACGACGTGCGGCGGCTGCGCGAGTTTCGCAAGGTTCGCGACGCCATTTTCGATGAGAACCTAGCGTTGGGGGCAGCGGCGAAGGCTTCGAATGTCAGAGCGGGAAATCCTGCCTACGGGGCCGACAAGATCACCGATGGCGACGCGGATACCTACTGGACTACCGACGATTGGACGGCCGAGGCTTCCGTCGAGTTCGATTTGGGCGGTGCGAAGCGCTTCAACGTCGCCGAATTGGCCGAGCATATCGCAAGTGGTCAGCGGGTCGAGGAGTTTGTTCTGGAGGCCTGGAAAGAGGGGCAGTGGAAGGAGTTCGCTCGCGGCACAACCATCGGCTACAAGCGTCTGCTTCGCTTCGACCGCGTGACCGCTTCCCGGGTCCGGTTGAGGATTCTCAATTCGCGCGTCTGCCCGACCCTTTCAGATTTCGGGCTTTACCACGCGCCGCCGATCAAGGAGATTCTGGGACGCTGAAGCGAGTGGGACAGGGCGCTGCTCTAGGCGGCGCTGTCCGTCGCGTATGTGTCGATGTAGGCGTCTGTCACTTCATCGGGATCAAGACCGATTACGTCGAATATCTCCGCCTCCATCGCGAATATCCGGGCGTCGACTTTCTCTTCCATCTCGGTGTTGCGGGGCCGTCCCGCCTGCGCCTGGACGAAGGCGCTGCGCTGGTGGGCATCCTCAAGCCGTTCCTTCAGGGGGACGATCGTCTCGTGCATGGCCCGCTTGTCGGCGTAGTAGACGAGTTTCTCTTCCCAGGACTGGGGACAGTCGTCTTCGTCGAGCAGCGCGGTATACCGGTGCTTGCGAATGGCGTCGGCCAGCACGGGAAAGCGGTCCTTGAAGAACAGGTCGGCGGCGTCCTCGTGTCGGTTGGCCCCGTGCTCGGCCTTGAGCCGGCGCCACTTGGCCTTGTCCTCCTCGCTTACCGGTTGCTGAAACCAGCGGAAGTCCTCCAGCGGGAAATCGCAGACCCGGAACAGATCGTGCAACAGGCAGGCCCGCTCCACCAGCTCCACGTCGATGTCGATGTTCTGTTCGGCCAGGCGTCGAGCCAGGAAGACGGCCAGTTTGGCAACGGCCTGGCTGTGCTGAACGATGTGGATCGGGACATGACAGGCTCGAATCATGGCCTGGCATTCATCATGATTTGGCAACGCATAATTTCTCATGAGTTTGGTCCGGGATGCCTCCTATTATAAGGAGGCTTCGATCATTTTGTGGCTGAGGATCACCCTGTCCTCATCGCACGTGCTACACTATCCGACGATGGGAGCGAGAATCTGTCGTTCCGCGTCGATTGCGTAGCATGGTTCATAACCGATTGGCGTGGGACTGGCAACAGGCAAACTGTTGACGAGACGCCAGCGTTGTGCCCCATTCGCCTGGCCTGAGGGGAAAACAGTCAAAGGAATGCCCGGCCCACGCCGATAGAAAGACCGGTGCGCCTTATCTTGGACGGTCTGGCGGCCATGTTTAGGAGTGGACCGATGATCAGATTCAGAAATCGAGGTTCCGCAGGCGGCGCCAAATCGGCCGGTCTCGGCGGCAAGCTGGGCGCATCGGTGTTCTTTTTCTTCTTCTTTGCGATCGGGTCGTTCTTCGAGGTCCTTATCCTCCGCGAGTTTGGCTTGGCGGTTGGACAGCGGTTCTGGAAGAGGACGCCTTGCAGGATCGTCCATAGCGAGGTCGAGGACCGCGATGATGACGAGAACCCCTATGTGCTGGCCGTTCGCTATGAGTACGCCTATGGTGGACAAGCATACGAGGGGGCGGTCTATCGGCGTCGCTACTCTGGGTCCGAGAACTACTCCGAGGCCCAGGGTCTCGCGCAGCGATATCCATCCGGTCGAGAGGTTTCGTGTTACGTCAATGGGAAGAATCCAGCCGATGTGGTGCTCAAGCGAGACAGTCTCCTGGTTGGTCTGGTCTTCTTCTTTCCACTCATTTTCGTGGCTATCGGAGCAGGCGGCATCTACTTCATCTGGCGCAAGACGCCGGCTTCCAAGGTCAAGCCCATCGCCTCCAATGCCGTTCGGAATGGTCGGAAGGGCAAGTTCGTCATGGCGGCGTTCTTTTCGATCTTTGGCATCGCGGGTCTGGGAATGCTCTATCCTCTCGGCATTCGACCCATCGCCAAGACCCTCGACGCCCGATCCTGGGTTGAGACTTCGTGTAAGGTCCTGCGCGGGCAGGTGCGCAGCCATAGCAGTGACGACGGCACGACGTACAGCGTCTACCTCTTATACGAGTATGAGTATGGTGGACGTCTCTACAAGAGCGATCGCTACGACTTCATCGGCGGATCGTCCAGCGGGCATCAAAGGAAGGCGCGTGTGGTCGAGCAATACAAGACCGCTGCGGCGCCCGTTTGCCATGTCAATCCCAAGAATCCCTCGGAAGCGATCCTAAAACGCGGGTTTCACGCCCAATTGCTCCTCGCGTTGTTCCCGTTGCCTTTCATCCTCGTTGGTGTCGGTGGTATCTACTTCATGTTGCGCCGGGGCAAGGTGAGCGGTTTGGAAACCTGGAGGCCGAGTCGACGAGGGATACGTTCCGCTCCTGGTGATCTCTCGGTCCTGCGTCAGACGGATACGGGTCGAGTGGTCCTCAAGCCGCGTCACTCGTCTGTGGTCAAATTCCTGGGGGCGATCCTCATCGCGCTGTTCTGGAACGGCATTGTCTCAGTCTTCCTGGCTGAGGTGGTCGCCGGCTTCCGAGAAGGGGACCCGCGCTGGGGCATGACGCTTTTCATGACGCCCTTTGTGGTGGTGGGCGTTGGGTTGCTCGGCCTGATCGTCTATCAGTTTCTGGCGATGTTCAATCCGCGTCCGACACTGGAACTGAGTTCGGGGACGATTCCGCTGGGCGGCGCCGCCGAACTGAGTTGGCGGTTGTCCGGTCGAACGAGTCGCGTCCGGGAGTTTATGGTGACGTTGCGCGGGACCGAAGAGGCGACCTATCGGCGCGGCACCGATACGCGTACGGATAAGAACACCTTCTACGAAATGGAACTCTATAAGACGGTCAACACGGCGGAGATCGCTTCGGGCCAAGTGGGGATCGTATTGCCCCACGAGACGATGCACTCGTTCGAGGCCGACAACAACAAGATCATCTGGAACCTTGACATTCGTGGTGACATTCACCGCTGGCCGGATGTGAAGGAGTCGTTTAAGATAACCGTTGTTCCAGTCGCCGGCTAGGCAAGGAAGTATCTGAGATGGACAAACTGAGCATTCATCTAAGCAACGACGAAACCATCTGCACGCCCGGTCAGAGCCTCCAGGGCTCGGTCCAGTGGCGTCTGGAGACGGCCCCCGAGCATCTCAAACTGTCCCTGTTCTGGTACACCTCGGGCAAGGGGACACGCGATGTTGACGTCGTCGAGATAGTAACGTTCGATCGCCCGGGGACGCTGGGTTCAAAGGACTTTTCGTTCGATCTGCCACTTGGGCCCTACAGTTTCTCGGGCCGACTCATTTCACTGATCTGGGCCCTTGAATTGACCTGTTCTCCCGATTCGGAGACCGTGCGGCGTGAGATCATCGTTTCTCCGACCGGCCGAGAGATCATTCTGGATAGCGCGTCGGCGGGGTGTTCTCCGTGGCAGGGCGGCGGGGCGATCGGTGGCCCCCTGGAAAGCATTCTGGGCCGACGCTGATGAAGGCACGCGACAATCCTTTCTGTGTGGAGCGGGTCGACGCCATTCGGTATCGGCCACTCGCGACCACGTTTGACACGATCTTGGCACGACTGGCCGTGTTGGGCTATCAGGCCGCTATCGTGGGTCCCGAAGGCTCGGGCAAAACCACGCTCCTCGAGGACATCCAACGGGTTCTGGATTGCCAGGGCGTCCGGACGAGACTGGTCTTCGCCAACGACACGACTCCGCTTGACGGTCGGCGGCGTAAACGCACCCTGTCGGAATTGGAGGGCGACGAAGTGGTCTTGCTTGATGGGGCGGACACCCTACGTCGTTCTACCTGGATGCGATTTCAGCGGCGCATCCTCAAACGCGCCGTCGGCCTGGTCATCACGACCCATCAACCCGGATGGCTGCCCACCTTGATCGACTGCGCCACGACGCCGGCACTGCTGGAAGAGATTGTGTCCGATCTCTTGTCGCCGAACTGCGTGTCCTCCGATATTCTCAACCGTCTCTATCAGGACCACCAAGGCAATATTCGCCACTGCCTCCGCGATCTTTACGACCTCTTCGCCCGCGAGACTATGGGACTGCTGGTCTAGACTACTTGCCCGCCGCTGTCTTGTTTTCGATTAGCCTGTTACGCAGATAGATGTGGAGGTTTCCGCTCCAGGGCTTGGTGCAGATGTCGATGTCCCCATCCCCGTCGACGTCAGCGGCCTTGGCTTCGTGGCAACGCTTCCCTTCGAGGACCAGGTGCTGTTTCCACGCGCCGGCACCGCCATCGAGGTTTTCCCAGATGAAGGAGCGGTGGATCTCTTTGGAGAGGGGACCACCGCCTGAGAAGACGTCGAGGTCGCCATCGTTATCGAAATCGGCGACCGCCAGCGAGTGGAAATCCTGTCCCGTGCGATCGGCCGAGATTAGTTGGCATTTCCATGTCTTGGCGGCGCCGTGGTTCTCGAACCAGAAGACGCGTCCATCGGGCGTGTCTGCCTCGGCCTCGACGATATCGAGATCTCCGTCGGCGTCGAGGTCGCAGACCCAGGTCTTGATCGCCAGGCCGTAGCGGTCGGAGCGATTCCCGCCGGGCGGTACGAGGTCGGCGTGTTCGGTCCAGGTCGTGCCGCGTCCGTCGGTGTTCTCGAACCACACATCGCCCCGCACAATGTCGGTGTCGCCGTCGCCATCCAGGTCGCCTGCGCCCAGAGGATCCACGCCGCCATGAATGCCTTTGCCGATGGTGTGCTCGATCCACTTGTCTCGCGGGTTGTCCGGGATCTCGTACCAGACGGTGACGATGTGCTTCTTGTCGTTACTGCACGCGATCACATCGAGTTTGCCATCGCCGTTGATATCGGCCGCGACGTTGTCATGGCAACTAATCGCGCCATTGTCATACCGCTCGAAGGATTCGGTTCGGGGCTGGCCCGTATTGCGGTACCACGCGGTGCCCGAGACCTGGTCGATCCAGCCGTCCCCATCGATGTCGAACGCGCAGCCCCCGACGTCGGTCCGTGCGCCGGCGCCCATGTCGTGCTGAATCCACTTGCTGGCGCTGACGTACTCGAACCACCACATTTTGCCCGACTGACCGACGACCCAATCGAGATCCCCATCTCGGTCGATATCGACCAGTGACGTCTGCCCCATCCGCTGGCCGACCTTGGCGATTTCGTGGACTGTGAAGCGGGGCATCTCGGCCCTTAGAGGGCCGGCGGTGACGAGTGCGAATAGGGCAAAGCCCAGCGAGCGTTTCATACCTCTGCGAATCATGGGTACTCCCTTCTGATGGCGGTGCTTCTCGGCAGGTCGATTCCCAAATGGATCAACCTACGGTCGATAGCATAGCAGAAACGCGGCAAAGGTAAAGTGGGCATAGAGTCATTGGCGTTAGGTCGCCGCCGTGGTAGAGTATGTTGTGTCTTCCCGGCGGTCGGGCAATTGGCGCCTGGGCCGGGAGGCAGACAGGGTCATCGATGATTGAGAGGACGATGCAGATGGCGCGGAAGAGTCGCATATCGAGACGGCATACGCTACAAGGCCTTGGTGTTGTAGGGGCCTCCACCATGCTGGGTTCCCGGTCGTTTGGCGCGGAAGAGTTGGTCTTGCCCGGTCGTATGAACCCGGCCATCTACGAGAAGGTCTTCGAAACGCCCCTCATCGATACGCACGAGCACTTGATTGAGGAGAAGGACCGTCTGGCCGGGGCGGCCCATCCGCGCGTCCAGTCCGACGATTGGTCGCTGCTGCTGAGTCACTACCTCAACTCCGATCTGCTCGTGGCCGGCATGCCCAGGAAGTCGTACGATCGATTCTTCTCGCCCAAGACCGATCCGATCGAGAAGTGGCGCCTTCTGGAGCCGTACTGGTATGCCGTCAAGAATACTGGGTATGGGCAGGCCGTGCGTATCGCGATCCAGCAACTTTACGAGGTGGAGGACCTCTCCGGGGCGACGGTTGGGAAGGTCCAGGCGGGGTATGAGAAGATGAGGCGTCCCGGCTTCTACCGGCGTATCCTTTGCGAGATGGCCAAGATCGAGTCCTGTCAGGTCAATTGCCTGAGCGGGCCCTTTGGCGAGTCGGACATGCCCAGTTTGTTGATGCAGGACATCAGCATCGTCGGGATGTTCGCGGGCCCGAACCTTGACGGATATAGCAAGCCGGCGGGGATCGAGGTTCGCTCGCTGGCTGACTGGCATCGCGTGATCGACTGGTGGTTCACGAAGTACGGCAAGTACGCTGTGGCGGCCAAGTCGCAGAATGCCTACAGCCGGGACATCGACTACGAGCAAGTCGCGGGCGAGAAGGTCGAGGGTGTTTTCAAGAAGCGACTGGAGAACCAGCCGCTGACGGGGCAGGAGAGAAAGGCGCTGGAGGACCACCTGTTCTGGTACGCGACCCGGAAGGCCACCGAATGCAAGCTACCAGTCAAGTTGCACACGGGTTACTATGCCGGCCAGGGCGGGATGCCGCTGGGAAGGCTCATCCACAATCCCGGTTCGGCCACCGATCTTTGCCGCCGAGCCCCCGAGACGCGCTTCGTCTTCATGCACATCTGCTACCCCTATTACGAAGAGCTGATCTCGGTGGCCAAACACTATCCCAACGCGTACATCGACATGTGCTGGTCGTGGATCATCAATCCCGCCGCCGCCACCGATTTCCTCAAGAAGTACCTCGTCACCGCACCGGCCAACAAGGTCCTGACCTTCGGGGGAGACTACATCCCCGTCGAGCCCGTCCTGGGCCACGCCGTGGTCGCCCGCCGCGGCATCGCCCTGGCCCTGAGCGAACTGGTCGACGAAGGCTGGCTGACCCTGTCCGACGCGATGGACCTGATCGACCCCATCATGCACGGCAACGCCCGCCAAATCTTCAACCTCAAGGAGAAGACCAAAGCCCTGAATAATGCACCCTGGACTTGATCACCTCCTATATTATGGCGCAGATCGCCTCTGTGGTACACGCTGAGGTCTCGGCGGTAGATGTCCTCGGCTCTGCAGAGATTCGCAGTTGAGTTTGTTGTATTGGCGGGTGTGTTGTGCTAGCATCTTCACCATAGGCGAAAGAGACTGTCTGTGTTTACCGTCCTACATGGATTGTGTAATCGTTGTTGCTTGGAGAGGAGAGCATTATGAGTGACAAGCTGACGTATGAATTGCTCGCGCTTGATCCCGCAGAAGATACGCGTTGTGAAGATGCCCCGTGCTTGCTCTATATGCTGCGTGGTTTCTCAGCTCTCTGGAAAACGCCCGAGGTTAGCGAGAGTGAGTTTCAAATTCGAGACGGTACCACGGTGCTTCACGTCGGGCACGTCAGGCGTCCTGCCGACGAAGACTCTGCAACCGACATCGCCTTCGGGCGTGCTTTCATTGTGACGCTTACAGGCCATTTCGGTCAGGTTGAGCCGCTGAGAGAACCGCTCACCGCCTATCTAAAGGATCAGAAGTTCGACAGATTGTACGTTTTGAAGGACGAGGTTTCGGAGTCGATAGCTTGTCAGCTTTATCCCCACCTCTATCAAATTGAGAACCAACTCCGCGGTTACCTCATCAAGTTCATGTCGACGCGAGTCGGCCCCGCGTGGTGGGAAATGACCGTTTCTCAAGAGATGAGCCAGAAGGTGAGCATGCGAAAGAAGAACGAACGTGTTTTTGGAAAACACGTGGAGAATAGCGCATACCTGATTGATTTTGATGAACTTGGCGAAATGATCTATGAGCAGTCCAGTGGTTTCGTTACCAAGGACGACATTCTGAAACGTATCAATGCTCTTCCTGAGACATCAGAAGCAGTCAAAGCCTTCAAGAGAGATCTTCAATCCAATTACCAGAAACTCTTCAAGGAGTCCTTCGCTGACGAGGGCTTCCGGGAGAGATGGAAATCGTTCGCGGTTCTGCGCAACAAGATTGCGCATGGCAATCTCTTTACTGCCGATGATCTGGTTCAGGGAAAGCAGCTTGCAGGCGAAATCGCACAACTGATTGTCGCGGCTGATCAGAAGACGGAGAGGTTTGTCATTACCGAGAGCGAGCGCGAAGCCATCCAGGAGTCAGTAATAGAAGCATCTTTCAGTTGGCAGAAGGAAATCACCGAAGATGAGTTCCTTCGCCACCTAGTGAGCCAAGAGACACGTTTCACAGCTGGTGGGGGTTTCGTAGGTATCTCCTTTTTCCTGAGGTATCTGACGAATCTCGGATATGTGTACAATGCAGCCTCCTCGATGCTGAGGCGATTGGACACACAGGGTGTGGTCGAAGTGTACAAGGTCCCAAATCCGGAAGGCGAGTTCGAAGTCTCGGCCGTAAGGATTGGACGAGGGCAGATGGCTGATGACGCTGTAGACATCGCCGAGGAGTAGCGTGGCATAGCAGACGTTGGATGCGCTTCGCTATCAACCATCGCACGAGCAAGGTGTGTTTGAAGAGTGAATTAAGGCCTGTTCACGTTCGAATACTCCCCTCACAGGGGTGTTTGGTTCGACCGGCCGCAGGTTCATCCCGTGCTCACCGGATCTTGTAGCTGATGGACATGCCGTCGCGTTTTTCCATGGAGGCGCGGATGATGGTGGGGTCGTAGTCGGGACTGTTCTGGAGGTCGTCGAGGAAGTCCTTCATCGTGCGTTCGGAGCCGATGACGTTGTCTCCCACGACGACGGCGCCGGGTTTGATCTTGGGCTCCTGCCTCTTTGTGTTTTGAAAGCCCGCCCGGACTTCATTCCCTTTCCTAAACCATCGTGGCCAGGGCGTTGTTGATGCGCAGGATGGCCTCGTCGATCTCCGCCTCGCTCTTGAAGCCGATCACGACGGCGTCGGTCAGGTTCGACTGCATGACGAACCGGATGGCCTTCTCGCGCTCGGCCGGGTCGGTGAAGTCCCCGTTGCCGATCAGTTTCATTCCGATAACGCCGTGCCCCTTCTCGCGCATGCGGGCCATCTGTTCCATAACCGGTGGCACATGCGCCGCGTCGCTCTTGGCGTTCCACGTCTCGGCGGCGGTGTCGACCCAGGCCCCCTGGGGGTTGAGGCGCACCAGGTGCACGTCGGTCCAGTCAATGTCGACCGAACGCTTCAAGGCGGGCAGACTGTGACACGAGACGCCGTGAGCGCGAATGATCTGCTTGTCCTTGGCCTCTTCCATCGCGTCGAGGACCCGCCGGCGCTCGTCATCCCATTTCGGGGTGACGGTGCAGTGGGTCAGCAGGCTGTCGATATAGTCGGTGCCCAGTTCTTTGCGGAAGCGGTCGAGGACTTCGAGCGGTTTGTCCGGCACGCCCGACATCTTGGTTTGGATGAAGAGCTTCTCGCGGGGCAGGCCCTTGGTCGCCTCGCGCACCATCTCGTGGGTGTTGTAGCTCTGGGCCGTGTCGATATAGGTGATGCCCTGGTCGTACGCGTAGCGGATCAGTCGGGTGAACCCATCCTGGCCCAGCGATCGCTGGACACTGCCTCCCAGACTGCCGCACCCGAAGCCCAAGCGACTGAGTTTGATCCCCGTCTTGCCCAGCGAAACCTGATCGACGGCGGTGGGGGTCGCGGCCTTGCCCAGGGCCTTCCCGATAGACTGGCAACCGGTCATGACAAGCCCGCCGGCCAGAGCGGTGGTGGTCCCGATGAACTGTCGTCTTGTGATCGTCCTTCTCTGCATGGGCCAGTCTCCTAAACCTGGTTACACGACTCTAGCGACTTTCGGGTCCTATGTTCGCAAAGCCGGCGACAATCTGCAACAGCTTTTGCCCGGTTCTGTGACTATACAGCGCTCGGTGGCAGAAGGTTCAAGGCCCGATCAGGTGCTCCTTCGGTTTCGCGCCGAGCAGGGGGGGCAGTTGCACGACCATCAGTCCGACCAGCATCAGGGCGCAGCCGGCCAGGGAGCGCAGGCCGAGCCGTTCGTGGAGGATGAGCCCGCCGGCCAGGGCGGCAAACACCGTCTCCAGACTCATGATGATCGCAGCATGGGCCGGAGGCGACGTCTTCTGGCAAACGACCTGCAACGTGAAGGCGACTCCCGCCGAGAGGACTCCCCCGTAGAGAATGGGAATGGTTGCTTGCGTGATCGCTTTGATTGCGATCTGTTCGGTGAGCAGTGCGGCCAAAAGGCTCAACACCGAACAGACCACAAACTGGACGCAGGCGAGGCGCAGCGCGCTGCCGCGTTTGGCCAGATAGCCGATTAGTTGCACGTGGATCGCCCAGAAGAACGCGCTGATCAGGACGAGCAGATCACCCCGGGCGATGGTGAACGATTCCGTGACACTCAGCAGATACAGGCCCACCACGGCCAGGCCGACCCCGATCCACAGGGAGACGCCCGCGCGGTGCCCCAGTACGAGTCCCATCAGGGGTACGAGGACGACGTACAGGCTGGTGATGAAGCCCGCCTTGCCGGCGGTGGTCTCGATCAGTCCCATCTGTTGGAACGAGGCGCCGCCGAACAGCGCCAGGCCCGCCAGGCCGCCGCCCCAGAGCAGGAGTCGGGGATTGGCCTTCTTCTCGCCCGTCAGCTTGCTGTTCTGTCGCAGGATCAGGGGCATCAGCGTCGCGGCGCCCACGATGAAGCGCAACGCGTTATAGGTCATGGGCCCGATGTGGTCCATGCCCATACGTTGGGCAACGAAGGTCGTGCCCCAGATGAAGGCGGCGACGAGCAACAGGGAGTCACTCTTTAGCGTTCTTGTCTGCATGGTTTCTGATTCATCCGGCGTTACACTCGGCGACAGTTAGCTCGTTTCGGAAGCTACTTCCAAATGGGGACGCCCAACTCCTTGAACTGGGCGGCGGCGTTGAGGAAATGGGCAGTGATCCAGAAGACGGTCCATTGCTCCACGTAGTTGCCGCGCACGCCGGCGATATCGTGGGCTTCGAGTTGTTTTCGGAATGCACCGTGTTGGGCGTAGTTCGTATGATGGGGCTGCTCGCCCTGGCTGCCATAGGGGTCGAGGAGTTGCCCGCACGTGCGGTACATCAGGATCGCCACGTCCTTGAGGTCGTCGCGCTTGAGGTGCTGTCCCAGTCGATAGATGTCCGGCGCGATGAGGACGCCGAATACGTCGATGTGTTGGTTCTGGACGGAGACCGCTGTCCAGCCGCGCGTCTTGAAATCGTGATCGCGCAGGCGTCCGGCCGGCAGGTCGATGTCCCAGACGACGACATAGGTCAGTGCAACGTCTCCGGCGTGGGCCGCCCATTGGAGATACTGCGATTCGCCCGTCAGTTCATAGAGCGCGAGGAAGCCCTGCAAGGCGGCAAACGCGCCCTCCTTGTCCTCGCAACTGGCGTCCAGCGTGCCTCCCCAGTAGGGTTCACGCATGTTGACTTGTCGGGCGGCGTACACCTGGCCTGCTTTCTCAGCGGCCTTACGATACCGCTCCACCGCGAAGAGTTGCGAGGCCTGACACAGCGGGGCGATGAAGAACGCCTCGTTGGTCGAAACCGGGTTCCACGAATCGCTCAGGATCTTCTGTGCGTGAAAATCACACGCCCGGCGGAGAAACGCCTCCCACTTCGTGACATCCAGTTCCTTTGCACGGCCCACACGAATGGCGTTGGCGAAGTTCAGCATCGCCTGACCTTGCGAGAGCAACTCGGGATTGCCCCGCTGGGCCCACTGTTGCTTGTCGCAGTCGTACCACGTGCGGAACCCCTTGTCGTAGAATTCCGCCTGCGCGACGAAATCGAGCGACTTCTGCGCCATGCGTCGCGCGTTCGGATCGTCCAGTTCGTCGTCCAGGACCTGGAAGGCGTATCCACACGAGGCGGCTTGGCCGCACCAGCCCAGGACGAAGAAGTTGCGATCGGGATATTTCTTGAAGCCGGCCATGGTCGTAGTTTCGTGCCACCGCGTCTGGGCGAAGTCGTACTTGGCCTTGATGATCTCCCGGAATGTCGGCATGCCCTCGGTGCTGCTGGGCGAGAAGAGGGCCAGCGAAGTCCGGGTCGGTTGCTGGAACCCCGAGCCCTCGGTGGCGACGTTGTAGGCCTCCAGGAAGAAGGTCTTCTCGATAATCGCGCCAGGTGGGACATCGAGCCAGGCTTCGTCGTAGGGGATGAAACCGCGCTGGGTCGCTTTGATAACGCCTTGCTTGCCATTGGAGGCGCAGGGCCCCGAGAGCAGCGCCAACTCCGTGCCACTCTCCAGCGCCGTCAGTCCCAAAGACCACCATTGATCCGTCCGATGACCGAACGGGACGGGCGATGGCAGGGTGTGCAGGGCGGCTCCTCGGCGTTTCGTCGATCCGGGCCATTCGAGGCAGGCGTAGGGCATGGGGAAGCGGTGTTCCTCGAAGAACGCGGCTTCACCCGATGTGCCGGAATACACGGGGACACGCCCGCTCCGTCGGCCCGAGGGGTTGCCATAGTACAGGATGCCGGGCAGAAGAGCACCCGAGCCCTTGCCGGGGCACTGAAAGCGAATGGACAGCGTTGTGTGCCGGGCGGTCTCTGGGCCTCGCCAGGTGAACCGTCGTATCCCTCGAATGACGTTGCCTTCAGGTCGGTACGCGTCACGCAATTGCCATGTGCCTGAAGGTGTGTTCAGTTCTCCGTGCAGGATCGTCCAGTCTCCTGTCCGCTCGACCTTCGTCGGTGCGGCGTGGACCCAATCGGTGGGCCAGCGATCTTTCCAGCCGGTTGCGATAGACCAAAGCCCTTCCGGAGGCGAAGCGATCGCGGTGCTGCCGTCCAGAAGGACCTGCACTGAATAAGCGTCGCCATCCTGCTCGATGTGCAGTTTGGATGTGTCACCATACAGGAGACTGCTGGCGCTCGCTACCATGAGTAGTGTCACGAGGGCCTGGGTGATTCTGGACTGATGACTCATTTCGATCTCCCGTGTTGTCCCGCCGGTGGGTGGTCAACTTGACAGATGGGTCTGCGTATCTCGTTAGGACGGCTCTCGATCGTCTTCGCCTCAGCGCCAGACCACTGGCAGGGTGATATGTGAGGGATGGTCGGCGTTCATGTAGATCGTATTGGTAGCGGTTTGGGTCTTCTCATTCGCCCCCGAGGGATCGCCTGTGTTGGGATTGGGTTCGAAACGCGGGGCATTGCTGGAGGAAAGGGCAATACGCACCCGATGCCCCGGACTGATCACCCAACTGGTGGACCACAGGTCGATTTCGAATTCGTAGATCTTTTCCGATTCCATGAGCTCGCTCTTCTCCATGGAATGGCGATGGCGGGCTCGGATGATGCCGTCCAGGACAATCATGCTGCGCCCGTCCGGATAGACGTCGCAGAGCTTGGCGGTAAAGTCGGTATCCCTCGCAGTCGACGAAGCCCAGAGCTTGACCTTGACCGGCCCGGTGATCTCGATGTGCCTGTCCAGGGCGGGAGAGGTGAACAGCAGCACGTCCGAGCGGCCCTCGACCTCACGTTGGTCTTTCGGGCCCTTCGAGATCGTCAGGTTGGCCCCGCCGAGAGTGGGAACCGGATTCTTCGGGTCGTACTGATAGGCCAGAGAGCCGAACAGTTCCTCGGGGGCCCTGAGCCGCAGCCTCCTATCGGGATGGAAATAGACCTTCTTGGCGTTTGCCTGGACGGGCCAGTCGTCGGCGGTGCGCCACTGGTTGCCTGGCGTATTCGGATCGTTCGGATCGCCCATGACGAAGTACTGGACCGCGGGGATCTTCTCGATGTCTTTGCCATCGTGCTTCATCCAGAGATCGAACCAGTTCCACATGTTCGCGCCCGCCGGGTGATTTGTCGCATTGGGGAACACCAGGTCCTCGCTGCGCCCGTGACCGTAGGCTTCCATGACCAGGCGACACCTGCCCCGCGCGTCGGGGGCGCCTTGTTTCTGGATGGTTGTGAAGCTCTCCAGTGTCCCGGCGGTGAAGATGTCGTACCAGCCGCCCAGGAACATGATCGGGACGTTCACGCGGTCCGCCACGCGTTGGGGGTCCATCGCTTTCCAGTAATCGTCGTAGTCAGGATGCGCGCGGATCAGTTCGAGGTTCTTGGCGTTGAACTTGTTGCCCGTCAGCCAGTTCTCCAGAAGACTCTTGCGAAACGCGCCGCCCTGGTAGGCGCTCTGGTGGTACATGCTGGAGAAGGCCACGCCCACATAGCAGCAGACCAGGTGCGGTGGCCGGCTGGGCGCCATCATGTTCAGCGCGACGCCCGGGGCGCTGATCCCGAAACCGCCCACCTTGCCGTTCGACCAGCTCTGCTTGGCGATCCACTCGACGGTGTCGTACCCATCCTGGTGCTCGGTCCATCCGCCGTGAACGAAGACGGGGTAGTCCTGCCCCTCGGAATCGAACCGTCCGCGAAAGTCCTGGACGACCAGGACGTAGCCATGCTGGGCCGCTTCAGGCGCCATGCCCTTGGCGCTGCCCTTGTTATAGGGGGTCCGAATCAGAATGGTCGGCCAGGGACCGTCGCCTTCCGGTCGGTAGATGTCGGTCGCGAGCTTGACGCCGTCCCGCATGGGGACCATAACCGTCTCGGCGTCGGCCGCGCAGACACCGACCGGTGCGAGCAACGCCATCGCCAGTGCCGTTATCGTGACGCCCAAGGATATCGAATGCTTCATCAAAGGCCTCCAGTTTTCCGTCACCTTACTCTAAGCGGATTCGCCCAGGTGGACCGTTGCCATTCTAAGGCCCCGCCATCCCGCGTGCAATCGCAGATTTCGGATTGCGGCGGGGCTCTCGGTTTCGGACTGTGTCATATTGAGCGGAGCGAAGCGCAGTCGAAATATCTCCCTGTAGACCGGGCACTTCCTTCATCAATGGGGAGATCCCGCCGCACGCCCCTGGACAACGCCCCCGGAATTCACTATAATCGTGGGTGGAGATGATCACATGGGAAGGAGATTCAGGGAGACATCGCCATGCGGAGGATCGTTCAGCAAATCCTGTTCATCGGAGCCATGTGTCTATCAGTCACAGGCCTGGCATCCGAGGGCAAGACAATCTACGTCGACGGCGATGTACCGGCCGGTGGTGACGGCTCCTCATGGACCACCGCCTACCGATTCCTCCAGGATGCTCTGGTCGAGGCTGAGGTCTTGCAGGAACCGGTCGAGATCCGCGTTGCCCAGGGGTTCTAGAGGCCCGATCGGAGCGCGGCTTCTCCACAAGGAACGGGCGATCGAACTGCAACGTTTAATCTGGTTCACCAACTGACCCTTCGAGGTGGCTACGCCGGACTTGGGGCGGACGACCCGAATGCCTGGGACTGGGAGGCGTATGAGACAGTGCTGAGCGGCGATTTGGCGGGCAATGATATCACGCTGGCGGACCCGCTCGATGCCAGTGGCGAACCGACGTGCGACGACAACAGTCATCACGTGATCGGTGATGGCGAAGACAGCCAAGACGACCTCGTGACAGGAGCCTTTACGGTGGTTATAGAGGGTCTCGTCATCACGGGTGGTCATGCTTTCACCGAGAAGAGCGGAGGCGGCCCTTCGTACAGGAGTCCACGCGAGCATCTTGGTGGTGGGCTGCGCCTGTGGTATCTGTCCTGGTCGGCGGTTGTGAAGGTCACCGTGCGCCACTGTTTGTTTGAGGACAACTATGCCAAAGAAGCCGGCGGCGCAGTCTACGGTCTGAGAATGGATGATTTGACTCTGATCGACTGCCGGATGGTCGCCAATGGAAGCCGTGGGCACGGAGGCAGTTTGTTTGCCATATTGGGGGGTACGCAGTTGACAGGTTGCCAATTCGATCGCAACGCCTCAGGCACCACGGGGGGCGGACTGGAGTTTCAGGGGGAGGAAGACGTGACGCTCACGGCGTGTACGTTGACGAACAACAGGGCGCACGGCAGCGGGGGGGGCATGTTCATTAGCGGCAACCCGACGAAGCTTGTTGACTGTGTCTTGCGAGAGAATCGCGTTGAGTGGACAGGAGGGGGCATAGAATTGAGAAGAGCTGGTTCTCTGGAGGTTGTCAGGTGTCGCTTCATCTCCAACGGGGCAGATAGTAGAGGTGGTGCCATCTGTAATCATGGCGATCAGATAGATCTTACGAATTGCCTGCTTTGCGGCAACACAGCCGGTGATAAGGGAGGGGGGATATGGACCCATCTTAGCGATCTGACCATGATCAACTGCACCGCTTCCGGGAATCAGTCGGCTCAGGGAGGCACTCTGTTCGATGAAACGCCTCTTGATACTGGCACCCGTACGCGTGGCTGGGTGTCCATTCGCAACACGATTATCACGGGTGAGGGAGTCCAAGTGTGGAACGATTATGGCCTGATGTCCATCGAACATACAGACCTGGCTGGTGGTCACGCTGGTATTAGTGATTCATCGGGTTCCGTCGTTTGGGGCGCGGGGAATGCCGATACAGATCCCTGGTTTGCCAATCCTGGGTATTGGGACCCGAACGGGACGGCGGATGATCCGAACGACGATTTCTTCGTTGAAGGGGACTACCACCTGAAGTCCCAGGCGGGACGACGGGACGAGACCAGCGAAAGCTGGGTGCAGGACGAGGTGACGAGCCCTTGCATCGATGCCGGCGATCCAAACAGCCCGATCGGTCACGAACCTTTCCCGAACGGCG